>Ga0206945_1077_pt1 | contig 22898 bp, 17 predicted proteins | sample Alteio_BWOrgHeat_5_FD_152982 | JGI IMG/M metagenome (GOLD analysis project Ga0206945, IMG submission 152982) | Enriched cells from forest soil in Barre Woods Harvard Forest LTER site, Petersham, Massachusetts, United States -... | ecosystem: Environmental > Terrestrial > Soil > Temperate forest > O... | reverse complement strand
TCATGAATTGGTTTTGAATGATGGATGCTAATCGTGGAATCGGCATGATTTATAAACCTGTTCCGGGAGGGCAATGCGCGATAAAAAACGATGCGCTATAAAAAAGAAAAATGACCCGGAACCGACGCGGGAGCGGCTTTCCTTGAGCCGCAGCAAGAGCATTGTAGCATGCAGGTCAAGCCTCGGAGAGCGTTGCAGGAAAAGGATTTGCGGACCGTGCCGGAATTTTCCAGCGTCGTCAGGGCAAGTAAAAACGCGGTACCCGAGTGCCCATGGCGCAGCACAGCTCCGATGTCACGGTCCCCAGCTGCGCCGCTACTTCGGAAACGTACTGCGTGGCATTGCCATCCGCTCCGTAAAACGTCGCGACGTCCCCCACCTTTACCTCGGGAACGTCGGTTACATCGGCAGTGGTCAGGTCCATCGAAACCGTGCCTACCAGTGGAGCAAACTGCCCGCGGACGATGACGCGTCCCTTATTCGTGAGCGAGCGCGGCAGCCCGTCGGCGTAGCCTGCTGAGATCACCGCCACGCGCGAGCGGCGCTGCGCCACCCATCGGCCGTTGTAACCCACCGCTTCGCCCGGCGCGATCTCCCGCACCGAAATGAGCCGCGCGCGCAACGCCAGCGCCGGCTGCAGGGGAAGGTTCGCATTCGCCTGTGCCGTGAGTGCGGGCGGCTCGTACGACTGGTGATAGCCATAGAGCACCAGGCCAGGCCGGACCATGTTCCCCCACGTTTCGGGCCTCGATGCCACGGCCGCACTATTGGCCAGATGAACAAGCGGGGCTGAAACCCCCAGGCGGCGAAGATGTTCCAGAATGTCGTCGAATGCCCTCTGCTGCTGCTCGACGCGGTCGTCGGTGAAGACTTCCGAGGAGGCAAAGTGCGTAAAAACGCCCTCGAATTCCAGATGCCGGCAATCCGCCAGCGTCCGAGCGAAACAGGGCACATCGCTCGGCGAAAGCCCCAGCCGGTTCATGCCCGTCTGGAATTTCGCGTGGAATTTGATCCTGCGGCGGGCCCGCGCGGCGGCGCGTTCCAGCATGCGCAACTGCTCGCATCGCGTGATTGCGGGTGTCAGACCATATTTGAAAAGATGCTTCTCCTCGCCGGGCCAGAATCCGGTGAGCACCAGGATCGGCTTGCGTATCTTCCCCTCACGCAACTCGATTCCTTCGGCCGTGCACGTTACTCCGAACCAGTCCGCGCCCGCTCGGGCCAACGCGCGCGCCACGGGCACGGCGCCATGGCCATAGGCATTGGCCTTCACGACCGCAAGGATCTTTCGCGGCGGACGGCCCGAACTGGATCGTCCCTCCTTGGGGTTGACGTGCCGCCGAATGGCCTTCATGTTGTGGGTAAGGGCGCTTAACCGGATCTCTGCCCAGACGGGACGGCCATCAAATCGGATTCCTCTTTGCATAGCGGGAATATGCAGAGTAAACCAAAAATGCGAGGGGGGCAAAATGGCCTGCGATTTGACTGCCCTCTTTAGTTAACATCCATTTAGACCCGCGCCCCTCCGATAGTTATCATCCCTGCCGGCACAACCGAAAATCCCTCTCATGCGTCTTAGTTTCGTGATAGTTTGAGTCTGCTGCCAACCCAGATACATGGCTCTTGATTGAGGTTTAACAGAACAATCCGCGTACTCGTGACCGCCTCCGCCTTGTTGGCGGTGCTGCTGTTTGCCACGGCAGTGGGCGAGGCCTGTGAGGCTTGGCAGCATCACGAGTGCAGCGCCAACCCGCTCTGTCCGATTTGCCACTTGAATCAGCAGGTTGCCGGATCCGCTGCCCAGGCGCAATGCGTTTTTACGCCTCAGCGTTTGGGCGTGGCGCCGAGTCCCCCGGAGCCTTCCTTCGTTCCCAGCTTGCGCGCGCCCCTGTTTACCACCCGCGCTCCTCCTTCCTCTCTATAAGCCTGACCTTGGCGCGGCAGTTCGTGCCGCGCGGAAGCGATCATTTCTCGGGGACTAGCTGCATCTCCCACCTCGAGGATTTCGCCTCTTTACAACTTCCGTAACCTGGGCATCCGTTTGTTGGAGAGGGAACTGAAAATGACGATGGAATTTCAGCGCAAGCGCATTGCCATCCGGGCGATCTTTGCGGCGACGTTGACCCTCCTGGCCGCCGCCGTCGTGGCGGCACAAGCGCCGCCCGGCGCTCCGCAGAGTCAGGCTCCGTCGCCGGCTCAGGCAACGCCGCCGCCCGAGGCCCACCTGTCGCTGGATCGCGCCATTGAGCTGGCCCTGCAACACAACCATTCGTTACTCGCGGCACGCGCGACCATCGATGAAAACCGGGCCGCGGAGGTCACCGCGAAGCTGCGCCCCAATCCGGTGCTGAGTTGGGATGCTCAATTCCTGCCGTTTTTCTCTCCCAGCGCCTTTTCTGTCGACTATCTCAAAAACAACGCGCAATTCGATATCGGCCTGAGCTATCTGATTGAACGCGGCAAAAAACGCCAGCGGCGCCTCGATGCTGCTCGCGATCAGACGGCGGAAACGGCCGCCACCGTATCGGACAACGAACGCACTGTCACGGCCAATGCGGCGCAGCAGTTTATTCAGGCTCTGCAAGCCAAAGCCAATGTGGAGCTGGCGCAGATGGACTTGGACAGTTTCCAGAATTCGGTGCAAATCAGCCAGGCGCGCTATAACGCCGGGGATATCAGCGAAGGCGATCTGCTCAAGATCAAGTTGCAGTTGCTTCAGTTTCAGATGGACCTGAGCTCGGCCCGGCTCGCCAAGTTGCAGGCCCTTGCCGCCTTGCGGGCGCTCCTGGGCTTCGAATCCGTTCCGGAAAACTACGATGTGGATGGCGAACTGACCTACCAGCCCATACAGCTCAACGTCGACGATCTGAAGCTTCTCGCGATGCGCAACCGTCCGGATTATCGCGCCGCCCAGTTGGGCGTTGCCGCCGCTCAGAGCCAGGTCACGCTGGCGCAGGCGAACGGCAAGCACGATTTGACCGTCGCCGCCGATTACAGCCATTTGGGAGGAGTCAATACCGGTTCGGCCTTCTTTAATATTGCGTTGCCGATCTTCGATCGAAATCAGGGCGAGATCGCCCGTACTCGCTTCGCCGTGACGCAGGCCCAGGAAACCCAATCCGTCTTTTCCGAAACCGTTCTGACGGATGTAACCGATGCCTACCAAAACTTTCGAACGAACGATGAAGTCGTGAAACTCTACAACTCCGGCTATCTGCAACAGGCCCAGGATTCTCGCGATATCAGCGAGTACGCCTATCAGCGCGGTTCCGCCAGCCTGCTCGATTATCTCGACGCGGAACGCAGCTATCGCGCCGCCCAGCTTGCCTATCGGCAAGCGCTGGCTTCCTACATGCTCGCAGTCGAACAAGTGCGCCAGGCCGTGGGCACCAGGAGCTTGCCATGAACTCCAAGCTTGCTGCTTTTCACTCTGTCCGTCTCCCGCGGGATTTTTCGCCGACCCGCTGCAGCCCTCGCGCCGCGCAAGTTCTGTTGCTCGCCGCGTGCGTCGCCCTGATTTCCGGATGTGGCTCATCTCAGGCGCCTGCCAGTGCCATGACTTCGTATTCCGCGGGGCAAAATCCCGCGACGCAACCCGACCTCTTCTCCGTCCCAACGGAGCAGATGAGCCACATTCAAATTGTTACCGTTACGCCGGCGCGGCTGAATCGCGTGCTGCGCCTCACCGGCGCTGTGGCCTACAACGCTTTTCAGACCACACCGGTAATCAGCCAGGCGGGTGGTCCGGTCAGCCGGATTGTGGTCTCGCCCGGCGATCACGTTCGCGCCGGCCAGCCCATGCTCTACGTCACCAGCCCCGATTATTCTTTGCAAAGCGCCACCTACCTGAAAGCACGACAGTCATTCGATCTTGCCGACAAAAACTACAAACGCGCTGCCGACCTTTACGCCCATCATGCCATCGCCGAGCGGGACATCCAGCAGGCGGAATCCGACCGCAACCAGGCACAAACCGATATGGACGCTTCCGCGTCCGCCCTCCGCATTATGGGAATCAAGGATCCCGACTCTCTGGCCGGCCATGCCCTCTCACCCGAAGTGCCCGTGTTTGCGCCGATCGATGGCGAGGTCGTCGAACGGCTGGTCTCCCCGGGGCAGTTGCTGCAGGCGGGCGGCACCCAATGCTTCACGATTTCAGACATGAGCTCCGTGTGGGTGTTGGTAAACGTCTATCAGAAGGATCTGGCGGACGTGAGCGTCGGCGATGAGGTGACCATTCAGAACGACGCTTACCCCAACGCCTTCCGCGGCAAGATCTCTTATATCGCTTCGGCGCTCGATCCCACCACGCGGAGTGTGCAGGCGCGCATCGTCGCCGGTAATCCCGGACAAAAACTGAAGAAGGATATGTACGTGACGGCCACCGTGAACGCAGGCTCCATACCCAATGCGTTGGCCGTCCCTGACTCCGCCGTCTTGCGCGACACCGAGAATCTGCCCTTTGTCTACGTGCAGGCCGACGCCAATCAATTCTCGCGGCGATCGGTAAAACTTGGCATCAGCCAGGGCGGCCGCACCCAGATCACCGACGGAATCAAAGCGGGTGAAAAGGTTGTGGGCGACGGCAGCTTGTTTCTGCAATTTCAGAACTCGCTTCAGCGGTAAGGGGCCGGCCGGAAGATGATTCATCGAATCGTACAATTTGCGCTGCGGCAGCGGTTTATGGTGCTGGTGGTCACGCTCTTTGTCGTGGCCGCCGGCGCGATCTCGTTTCAGCGCATGCCCGTGGACGCCTATCCGGATCTCTCGCCGCCCATGGTGGAGCTGATCACGCAATGGCCCGGACATGCCTCGGAAGAAGTGGAGCGGCTGGTCACGCTGCCGCTCGAACTGGCCATGAACGGCGTCCCGAACATGGTGGTGATGCGCTCCATCACGCTCTATGGCCTCTCCGACGTTCGGCTCACTTTCGAAGATAGCGTCGACCCCTATTTCGCGCGCCAGGTGGTCTTCGAACGCCTGAGCGATGCGCAGCTCCCCACTGGTGTGGCCCCTTCGTTGGCGCCCCTGTTCAGTCCAAGCGGGCTCGTATATCGCTACGTTCTCGAGAGCGCCGACCGCAGTCCACAGGAGCTGAAGACCTTTGAGGATTGGGTCGTCCAGCGAGCCTATCGGCAGGTTCCCGGAGTCGCGGACGATTCGGGTTTGGGCGGCACGACCATGCAGTATCAGGTGTTGCTCGATCCGGCCCGCATCTATAGCTACCACATCCCTGTGGCCCAGGTGCTCACGGCGCTGACCGCCAACAACAGCAACGCCGGCGGCGGCTTTTACTCCCAGGGCGGCCAGTTCTATTACGTCCGTGGCATCGGCTTGATGCAGACCACCGACGACATTGGCAACGTCGTCGTGGGCAGCAACAACGGCGTGCCCGTCCGCATTCGTGACCTTGGCGAAGTCACCATCGGCTACGCGCCGCGTCTGGGCGAATTCGGATTTCAGAATAATGACGACGCCGTTGAAGGCGTCATCCTGATGCGCCGCGGCGAGCAAACCCAGAATGTGCTGAAGGGTGTCGAGCAGCGCACCGAAGAGCTCAACCACGGCCTGCTTCCCCCGGACGTGAAGGTCCGGCCCTTTTACGACCGCAGCGATCTCGTGCGGCTGACCACCGACACCGTGGAAAATAATTTGCTTCGCGGCATGCTTCTCGTCCTGCTCGTGCTCATTTTCTTTTTGGTCAGCATGCGAGCCGCGGTCATCGTGGCCCTGACCATTCCGCTCGGCCTGCTTTTCTCTTTCGTTTTTCTGCATCTGGAGGGAATACCCGCAAACTTGCTTTCCATTGGAGCGATTGATTTCGGAATCATCATCGACGGCACCGTGGTGATGATCGAAAACATCTATCGCGAGCTTGCTGAGCGGCAGGGACAGCAATACGACTTGCACGAAGTAATTCTCGCGGCGGCGCGCGATGTCGACCGTCCCATCTTCTACTCGGTCGCCGTGATCATCGCGGGTTATCTGCCCATCTATGCGCTCAGCGGCCCGGCCGGCCGCCTCTTTCACCCCATGGCCGACACCATGTCGTACGCCCTCGTTGGCGCGCTGATTTTTACCCTTACGTTTGTGCCCGTGATGGCCTCCTACTGGTTTACTCGCGGCGTGAAAGAGCGCGTGAATCGCCCCTACGAGTGGATCAAGCGGACCTACGGCAGCCAGCTGGACTGGTGCCTGGATCACCCCAAAGCCACATTGCTGGTGGCAACCCTGATTTTTGGCAGCACGTTGCTCCTCATACCCTTTATTGGCGGCGAATTCATGCCTCACCTGGACGAAGGCGCGCTCTGGGTGCGCGCCACGATGCCCTACACCATCTCGTTTGACGAGGCCAGCAAGTTCGCTCCGCAGGTCCGCAAAATTTTAATGTCCTACCCTCAGGTTACGGAAGTGGGCTCGGAGCTGGGCCGGCCGGACGACGGCACCGATCCCACCGGCTTCTTTAATTGCGAGTTCTATGTTGGCCTGAGGCCCTACAAAGATAAAACCTGGCAGCAGACTGCCATCCGCAACAAGCAGGAACTGGTCGAGGATCTCAACAAAAAGCTGGAGTCCTACCCCGGAGTTATTTTCAACTTCACGCAGCCGGCCGAAGACGCCGTGGATGAGGCTCTGACCGGCCTCAAGAGCGCGCTCGCGGTGAAGGTTTATGGGCCCGACCTCAAGACCCTCGAGGATAAAGCGCTGGAGATCAAGAGGGTGCTGGAGCATATTCCCGGCTTCACCGAACTGACGGTAGTTCGTGAACTCGGCCAGCCAAGCCTGCTGATCGACGTGGATCGCGCGAAGATCGCGCGCTACGGCGTGAACGTAGCGGACGTCGAAACGGTCGTCCAGGCCGCCATCGGCGGCCAGGCAGCCACGCAGGTCATCCAAGGCGAAAAACTCTTTGATCTCGTCGTGCGCATGGAGCCCCAATATCGCTCCAACGCCCGCGAGATTGGCAACCTGCTGGTGCCCGCCCCGGCGGGCCAGCAGATCCCTGTCGCCGAATTGGCCGACATTCGTGAATCCAACGGCGCTTCCTTCATTTACCGCGAAAATAATTCTCGCTATATCGGCATCCAGTACAGCATCGAGGGACGCGACCTGGAACGCGCCGTGAACGAGGCGCAAAAAGCGGTCAACTCGGCCGTGCGCCTGCCCTCTGGATACACCATGTCCTGGGGCGGCGAGTACAGCGAACTGGTCGAGGCCGAGCAACAGCTCTTCATCATTGGCCCGCTGGCGCTGGTGCTCATCTTCCTGATCTTGTTTGCGCTCTACGGCAATTTCAAATTCCCGGTCACCATCGCGCTGGGTGTGGTGATGAGCGAGCCCGTAGGCGCCCTCATCGCTTTGAAGCTCACGCATACGCCGTTTAGCGTAAGTTCGGTGCTTGGCTTGCTCGCACTCATGGGCGTTTCGGTCGAGACGGCTGTCATCCTGGTCTCCTACATCAATAAATTGCGCCTCGAAAATAAAGATATTCGCACCGCGACCAAAGAGGCTTCCTTGTTGCGGCTGCGGCCGATCATGATGACGGCGCTGGTGGCATGCCTCGGTCTCTTGCCCGCGGCGCTCTCCACGGGAATCGGCTCGGATACACAGAAGCCATTCGCCATCGTGATCGTCTCGGGACTGCTCTCGCGCCTGCTGATCGGCTTCTTCGTCAATCCTGTTCTTTACGAACTGGTCGCGCGCGACGGCGACCTTTTGCAGGTATAATGCTGGCTTGAAATGATAGGTACCCGCACAGCTCGATGGCTCCGCTGGGGCGCGTTTGCCGCCGCCTTCGCGGGTGTCGTCTTCGTTGGAATAGGTGCTGCCTGGTGGCACCTCGATAGCCCTGGCTCCGCCGACGCATGCCCGATCTGCCGCCACGTCGCCCATTTCAGTGTCGTACCCGAACTGCCTGCGGCTTCGCTGGCAGCGCCCGCAGCGGTCGCCTGGCTTCTGCCTTCGCAGACGTTCTGTCTCCCCGGCGAGCCTTCTGTTGCCGTTCCGCCTTCACGCGCTCCGCCCGCCTGAACACATCTGGCGATCCGGAACAGCCGGTCGTCGCCAATTGCTTCCCTTCAATCGAGTAACCACATCCGCGGGCGACGCGACTTGTTGCCATGCCTGCGCAGTGATCCAACGGAGCTTATATGTTGTTACGTAATGGGCCCATCGGTAAGACGAAGCCATTGGGATGGTTTCGCCTCGCGGCCTTAACGGCCGCGATAGCGGCCATCGCGTTCGTGGCCACGGGCGTGACCCTGTGGCACGTAGATACTCCCGGCTCGGCAGCCACCTGCCCGATCTGTCACGTCGCGCATACGCCCCTCCTTGGCGGCGTATCGGCGCAGATCGTGGTCGCTCCGTTCGTCGTTGCCTGGGTTGTAGCCGCTTGGCGGCACGTCAGGCACGAAGCACCGTCCCTGCTGGATGCCTCTCCTCGCGCTCCCCCTTCGGTCCTTCCTGACTCGCTTTAGGCCGTAGCGCCCCAAACGGGCGCTGCCGCTCAACTCGATCGTTTCACTCGGTCCAGACAACCGCATCCGCGGCGCTGCCGTGCATCATGCAGCGGCGCTCGCGCTTTGGCTTCCAGGAGGCCACATGCTACGCAAGCGAGTTTCAAGTAGGGCTTTGGTTTTATTTGTAGTAACGGGTGTATTGTTTCTCGCGCTAACTCAGGGATTAAATGCGCAGTCCAGTTCCGGCATGATTCAGGGCACCGTCACCGATCCGTCCAAAGCCGCTGTGCCCGGCGCCAAGGTACACATTGAAAATCCGGTCAGCCACCACGTTGGTGAAGTCGAAACCGGCACCGACGGGGGCTTCCGCATTCCCAACATCCCCTTCAATCCTTACCATCTCACCGTGACGGCGCCCGGTTTTAACACTCTGTCCCAGGACGTTGACGTGCGCTCGAGCGTTCCGATCACTCTGGAACTGGGTCTCACCGTGGGCAGCGCCGCCACGAATATCACCGTCACCGAGAGTGCCGCCGATCTGATCGAAGAGGATTCTAATTTCCATACTGATGTGGACCGGGGCCTCTTCGATAAGCTCCCCCTGGAAAGCCAGTCTTCATCCGTAAGTTCCCTCATTACGCTTTCGTCTCCAGGCGTGGTGGCGGATTCAAACGGCCTGTTCCACGGTCTCGGAGATCACGCGGAGAATTCGTTCTCTGTTGATGGGCAGCCCATCACCGACCAGCAGAGCAAGATTTTTTCGAACCAGATTCCAGCCGATTCGATTGAATCACTCGAGGTCATTTCAGGGGCGCCGCCGGCCGAGTTTGGCGATAAGACCAGCCTTGTGGTCAAGGTAACCACGCGTTCAGGCCTGGGACAAAGTCAGGCCCATGGAAGTGTCACAGGATCGTTCGGTTCGTTCCATAGCTCCAACGCCGGTTTCGATGTCGGCTACGGGGGGCCTAAGTGGGGAAACTTCATCGCCGCTAATGGGCTGAACACGAACCGCTTTCTTGATCCACCGGAGTTTCAGGTATTTCACTCCAGGGGCAACGAGGAGAACATTTTTGATCGCCTCGATTTCAAACCCAGTAACGCGGATACAATCCAGATAAACGGCCAGTACACGCGTTCCTGGTTTCAAACGCCGAACTCCTTCGATAACTTTAACGTGGGCGTGGTTGATCCCATTTTGGGTAATCCCGTCGGCTCTCAGGACCAACGCGCGGAGATCAAAACCTTCAATATCGCGCCCCTGTGGTCGCACGTTTTTGGTGCATCAACGATTTATACGCTCGGCGCGTTTATCCGGCAGGATCAGTTCCTTTACTTCCCGAGCAACAATCCTTTCGCCGATGCGGGCCAGACGGTTAGTCAAAACCGTAAACTCACCAATCTCGGCGTTCGTACTGACCTCTCCTACGTGAAGGGAATCAACAATTTCAAAGGGGGAGTCACATACCAGCAGACCCTGCTTACCGAGAACTTCACGATTGGAATCACCGATCCAACATTTCTACCCTCATTGGCCGATGCAAATGGCAATCCCTGCGTAGATGCTACCGGTGCGCCGATCGCCGATCCTTGTACAACTTTAGCCCCGTTCGATTTGACTGCTGGCGGAACCCCCTTCCTCTTTCACGGCCACAAACCGATTAAGGAGCTTTCCGCCTACATTCAGGACACCATCACCGAGGGACATTGGACCTTTAATTTGGGAATTCGGGGAGACTTCTATAACGGATTCGTCGAAGACCGTCAGTCAGAACCGCGGCTCGGAGTTGCTTACAACATCAAAGGGAGTAACACCGTACTGCGCGCTTCCTACGCGGTGGTCATGGAAACGCCGTTCAATGAGAACCTAATCTTAGCCAGCACGGCGAGTCCCGTCATCGCCGATATTCTTGGCTTCCCGCCCGTGCCGTCCCCGGTTACTCCGGGCCATCGCAATGAATTCCACGCTGGCGTCGAGCAGGCACTTGGGCGCCACTTGGTAGTAGACGCCGATTACATGTGGAAGTATACGAACGGCGGCTATGATTTCAGTGCCCTGACGGCGACGACGCCCATTTTCTTTCCCATTGAGTGGGCGCGCTCAAAGATCTCAGGAGTCTCTGCCCGTGTTAACGTGCCGAATTATCATGGTTTGACGGCATTCGTGGTGATGGGGAGTGTGGCGGCGCGCTTCTTCAATCCTCAAGTCGGCGGTTTTGGCGCAGTCCTTGGCGGAGGTAACGCGGTGTTCCGCATCGACCACGACCAGAAATTCCAAGAGACCACGCACCTGCAGTACCAGCCGTTTAAACGCTTGCCTTGGGTCGGATTCAATTGGCGATATGACAGCGGACTGGTCTCTGGTGCGCTGCCTTGCGCGGGTTGCGCAGGCAACGGGCCATTAGGCGACGACACACTCGTCGACACGTCTGGTCTTACTGCCGACCAACAATTTGAGGCTGGACTATTTTGCGGAAGCGTACACGCAACACCAACTACTCCCATTAGCTCTAACCTCGGTGCCAATCTGTGTCCGGCCGCGGCTTACGGCTCCACTTTTCTTAAAGTACCGGCTCCGGGTACCGAAGACGACGACCACAATCCGCCCCGCGTAGCTCCGAGGCATCTCTTTGATCTGAGCGTGGGCGACGATGACGTGCTCCACTTCGGCGCGGAGCGATACAAGATCAGTCTCCGATACACCGTCATTAACATGACAAACAAAGTGGCCCTCTACAATTTCCTTTCCACTTTTAGCGGCACGCACTATGTCACGCCGCGCAGCCAAACTATCGAGTTGGGCTTCCACTTCTGAACCTCGTGGGTGCCTGGGGGTGCCGGCTCATTTGTCATCCGGCACCCCCACCGCTCCTGGGCGGAATGCATAAGTGAGAGCCCTTAGGTTCAGCCAGGTTCGTAACGCCAGGCGTGTGCTCGATATGAAAGGCCGCACCGCCGCGGCTATCTTGGGGATTCCTTACGCGGACCTTCGCAAGGGCGAACGGGTCGATGCAATCGTTCCTGGCGAGAATACGCACCGCGCACAGCAACTTGTCTCCTTGGCCCAGCGCGGCAGCAGGAAGCTTGCCAATCGTCGCCTCGCCGGCAAGCTGCGCCTCACGGCGGCGTTGCCCTTCTCCAGGCCGCGCTGTCGGTCGTGTCGCCATTTGCTCTACATCGTAGGCTCAAACCATTCAAAACCACGCGGCCAGCATTGGTATTTCAAGTGCCCTGTCTGTGGCCGTCGCTATTGGTCGAACCATGGCGGAGCCAACCCCGTGCTCCCGAAAGGCGGCAACTGGCGGCAACTCAAAGGCCGGGTCAAGTGCGAAACCTGTGCCGTGGAATGCAGCCGCAAATCACGTTATTGGAGGTGCCCTCTCTGCCGGAAATGGTATCGCAATTTGAAGGGGCGCGCCGTGCTCACCGAACCCGGCAACCACCCGTTCATCGCGCTACCGTTTCTGCGAATTCGGAAATGTCCGTTCTGCCGAAGTAGCCGCCTGTGGATTCGTAACCGCCCGCACCCGCCCAGCGTGCGTCACTTTTACTTCCGCTGCGTGTCGTGCCGGAGAACGTGCCGCTTCGATCGCATCCTTGGCCGCCTGATTGGCCTGAAACAACGAAAAAGGGCTCTGCGTCTGCCGTCGCGTCACTCCATTTCCAGTTCGCGAGAGCCAGGCCGCACAGCTGCTAAGTAATTTCAACTTAAGCAAACAACCTACCTGCCCCAAAGCCGATGTGGGAGCAAATAGGTGAATCCAGCGAACGCTTCCCATCGTGTTGACGTGCCCGTCAGCCCATGATCGAAGCCGCCGTCAAAGACCAGATCTTTCCGTGTTGCGTAGCTGAGTGCCCACAGATTGCCGGCTGCATTGCTCCTGAGGAATGGCTGAGTGAAATGCCATATCTCGCCAGACAACGTGAACCGATGCCCAAGAGGGTGAGAAATGGTTAGCGATTGACCAAATTGACCGCGGCGCACCGGCTCCTGCTCAAGTTCTGTGACGAACGCGTTGGCGTCATAGTGGAATCCTCTGACGTCCGCGCTTGCCAGAACCAGAAACGAGTTGAGAGGGCTTCCGAAGTCGAATTCCGGAGCCCCGCCATCGTAAACACGATGGAAGTAGCTGACCGCCAGTGTGGGCTTGGCGCCCTCACCTTGATAAAGCACGCCCTGCGCCCCCAGAAAAACATCAGCCACGCGATTCCTGGTGATCCCATCGGCGCTGAAGTGCGCCACCGGCTCCCCGGCCGCCAGGAGTTCCAGGCGCCGGGCAATAGAAAGCTTTACTACTTCGGCAAAACTGTCTCGTGAAGAGAATTCGGGCGAATGGCCCGCAGCTTCAAAGCCAGATTCAAACTGAAGGTATCCAACCGGCGTGAGCGTGGCGGGTGTAGAGACCGTCGGCCGCCCGGGATTTGCTTCGGGTTCGTCCGGCGCCTGGGATTGAGCGGCGCCCAATCGAGCGGAGACGATGAGAAGAAGGAGCACGACGGCAGGCCTCATGCAATCTCCTCGTTTGATCCGGATGGTCAAGGAGTCTGCCGCCGTCCGACTCGCTACTCCTCGCCCGCGATCCAGCTTCCGCTCGCGGCCTCTTCGAATCGCGTGAACTTGCCCAGAAATACAAAGGGTATGCTGTCCACCGGCCCGTTTCTCTGCTTGGCGATCTTCAGCTCTGTCTGCGCCCGCTCTTCGTCGGTCACTTCGCCCTTTTTCTTGAAAAGATTCGGCCGGTGAATGAAGAGCACCACATCGGCGTCCTGTTCGATTGCGCCTGATTCGCGCAGGTCGGCGAGCTGCGGGCTGCGCTCTTCCCGTTCCGGCGCGCGCGTGAGCTGGCTGAGAACCAGCACGGGTACCTTGAGCTCTTTTGCCAGCGCCTTCAATCCCCGCGTAATGCTGGAGACTTCCTCATTGCGATTGGAAAAGCGGCCGCGGGCGGCGATCAGCTGAAGATAGTCCACGATGACCAGCGAAAGTCCCCGATCCCGCTTCAGCCGGCGAGCCTTGGCGCCGATTTCCGTCACTGTGGCCGAGCCCGAATCGTCGATCCACAACGGTGAAACCGATAGTTGCGCCAGCGCCTGGGTCATCTCCTTCCAATCCTCGCGGCGCAAATGTCCCGTGCGGAATCGGTGCGCGTCCACCCGTGCCAGCGAAGCCAGCAGGCGCATCAGCAGCGACTCCTTGGACATTTCCAGGCTGAAGATAGCCACCGAACCCGGCTGGTGCAGCGCGACATTCTCGGCAATATTGAGCGCGAGTGCCGTTTTTCCCACCGACGGCCGCGCCGCCAGAATGATTAATTCCGAAGGCTGCAGCCCCGAGGTCAAGCTGTCGAGTTGCGCGTAATTCGTGGCCAGCCCGGTGATGCGCTTGCCCTCGGTGATCACGCGTTCCAGCCGCTCCATGTTCTCGTCGACCACATCTTTCATGGAGACCAGGCCGCTGCGGATGCGGTCTTCGGCGATCTGGAAAATCGAAGACTCAGCGCGGTCGAGCAATGCGTCGGCGTCTTCCTCCGCGTCCAGGGCCGTCTGCTGGATGGAATGCGTGGCGTGAATCAAGCTGCGAAGCAGCGATTTTTCCTTGATGATCCTCGCGTAGTGCTCCAGATTGGAGATCCGCGGAACGCCGTCGATCAGTTGCGAAAGGTATGCGGCGCCCCCCACTGCTTCGAGCTCGCCCTTGCGCCGAAGCTGGTCGCCCAGCGTCACCAGATCGATGGCTTGCTGCAGCTCGCCGAGCTGCACCATCTGGTTGAAGATCCGCCGGTGCGGGTCGTGGAAGAAATCCTCCGGCTTGAGCTTTTCAATCGCCGTATTCAGCGCATGGTTATCGAGCAGGATGGCGCCGAGCACGCTGCGCTCGGCATCGAGGTTCTGCGGTAACTGCCTTTCCAGAGTCGCTTCAGCCATTGGATGTCTTCGCCCTATATTCGCCTGGGCTCGGTTCGAACGCAAGTCCTTCGATTCTTTGTAGTCCGATCACAGATCGGCTGGTTGAGCAGGGGGCCTGATTGTGCGGAGGGGGACGGCGTCGGTCAACAACGGTCCTTTGTGAATATTTTTTAAATGTTGAAAACCGCGATGGCCACGCTACTGAGGATTTACGGTGGAAAAGCTGTGAGTGCGCGAGCAAAACTCGCCGCGCAGGCGCGCTGATCGCGCCCACTCAAATGCCCTGTAAAATTATTGCGCTATGACGGTTTTGTTTCTGATCCTTCGCGCGTGACGTGCACCTTGAAGGTGGCCGTAACGCCGTGAACCAGCTTGGTCGGAATGTCATATTCACCGACCACCTTGATCGGCTCGGCGAGTTGGATGCGCCGCTTATCGATTTCAAAACCCTGGCCTTTGAGCCCGTCCGCCAGATCGGCCGCCGTTACCGAGCCGAATAGCTGATCGTTCTCTCCGGCTTTCCGTGAAAAGCTGAGCGTGACGGCATTCAGCAGATCCGCCTGCTTCTGCGCCTGTTCGCGTTCGGTGGTCGTGCGTTTCGCCAGCGTGACGCGAATTTTTTCCAGCCGCTTCAGGTTTCCCGGAGAAGCTTCGAGCGCAAGTTTGCGCGGCAGCAAGAAATTGCGCGCGTAGCCCTCCGCCACGTTCACGACTTCGCCGCGCGTTCCGAGCTTTTCGATATCTTCCTGCAGAATAATTTGCATGGTCTACCTCGTGATTTCGCCGAACTAAAGTTCGGTCGCAAATGGCAGCAGCGCGATATTTCGCGCGCGTTTGACGGCCACGCCCAGCCAGCGCTGATGCTTCGAGCAGGTTCCCGTCATGCGCCGCGGCAAAATCTTCCCGCGGTCCTGCACGAAGGGCTGCAGCATTTCAACTTTCTTGTAATCGATGAAGTCCACTTTTTCGACGCAGAAGCGGCAGACCTTTTTCTTGCGAAAGTATTGCCGTTTCCCGCGGCGCGGGCCGCCCGGTCCGCCGCCTGGAGGCCCGGAGCGCCCTTCCCGGGGTGGCCCCGAATGTGACGGCCGTGGTGCTTGTTGTTCGCTCATTGTTCTGATCTCGCCTTTCTTTCCAGCCTCAATCTCGTTCCGCTAACTGGTTGCCGGGGCCTGCGGTTCCGACGCCGGCGCCGCTGCGGGCGGTGCCGCGGGAGCGACCGGCGCTGCGGCCGTCTGCTTCCGCGGACGGCGCCGCGCGCGATGTTCCCGATGACCCACGAGCTTCTGCTGCCGCTTGATCTCTTCATCCAGGCGCACGGTCATATACTTGATGACCGAGTCGGTGACTTTCAGGCGCCGCTCGAGTTCCTTGATCAATCCGCCCTCTGTGCTATGCAGCGAGAGATAGACGTAGAGCCCTTCCCGTTGTTTGGCCACGCGATAGGCCATCTTGCGCGTCCCCCACTTCTCCACCTTCTCCACTTTGCCGCCATGCTCGGACGCCGTTTGCTCCAGCGTGCTCACGATTTTCGCGATCTCTTCCTCCGGCGTCGCCGGCATGCAGATAAAAATAAGGTCGTACAGACGGTCTGCCATCTTTCCTCGTTTCTGTGTCCGGGGCTCCTGTCGAGCGCCCGATCTCGTCAAATCTCGCTTTCGTCCGGCGGGGGAACGCGCCGGTTAAACCGGTTCATGGCCTCCGCGATTCCCCGCGTAAGAATAAGTTCCACTGCCTCGGCGGCCTGCTCCGCCATTTCCGCCGCAATCTCGAGCTCCGCTTTGCGCATCGGACGAAGAACAAACGCCGCCAGATCGTCCACCGGATGGTCCGGCTGTATGCCCATGCGCACTCGCGCAAATTCACTGCTGCCGATCGTGCCGATGATCGACTTGAGGCCGTTGTGGCCGCCGGCGCTCCCACCTTCGCGAATTCGCAGCATCCCCCAGGGCAGCGCCACGTCGTCGCAAAGCACCACCATCGCCGCGGGCCCGCATTCCAGGCGCTCCAGCAGGTCCCGCACGGCCAGGCCGCTCAGGTTCATCATGGTATGCGGCTTGGCCAGCGCAATCTCACGGCCGCCGAACTGGCCCAGGCCAACCAGCGACTTGGCCTCCGGCCTCTGCACTCGGATCCCCGCGCGCTCGGCGATCGCGTCCACACCCATGAACCCCAGGTTATGAGGCGTCCACGCATACTCGACGCCCGGATTCCCCAATCCCACGATCAGCCGTATTGGCGCGCCAGCCGAATCCAAATTCGCAGTGCCACCCAAAACGTCGGCTGCCTCCGGCGCCGGCTACTTCTTGCCCTTCTCCTCCGCTGCCGGTGCGGCGCCCTCTTCCCCTTCTTCGGCTTCCTTCTTGCCCTTCTTGATGACTTCGGGCTCTGCAGGTGTAGCCGCTTCCGCTGCCACCGCTTCCGCCGGCTTCTCTTCTTCGGCGCGCAGCGCCACCACGTGCGCCACCACGCGCTGCGGATCGCTGACCAACTTGATCTTCGTGGCATCGAGCGGCAAATCGCCCGCGCGAAGCTGCTTGCCAATCATCAGCTCGCTGATGTCCACGCGAATTTCACCGGGAATGTCCGAGGGCAGACATTCAATCTCCACTTCGCGCGTAACCATCTCAAAGATTCCGCCTTGCAGCTTCACGCCCTGCGCCTCGCCAAACGTGTGCACCGGCACCAACACGCGCATGCGCACATCCATGGCCACGCGGAACAGATCCACGTGCAGCAGCGAACCCAGCACCGGATCCACCTGCCAATCCCTCAGCATGGCCGGCTGCTCGCCCGTCGGCAGCTTCACTTTGAAGATCGTGTTGTGCCCGGATTCCGAGCGCATGATTGCGGAGAGCTGCTTGGTATTCACAGCCAGCGTTATCGACCCGCCCTCGCCGCCGTACAGTACGGCGGGCACATGGCCTGCACGACGCATGCGCCGCGCGGCATTCTTGCCGCGATCGTCGCGCGGCGTTGCTTCTACAATGATCTGATCCATATTCTTCCTCTCAACACTCGCGGCGCCGTTGGGACGCTCGCAATGACTCAAACGTTAGATAAAAAGCTCGCTGATCGATGTTTCCTCGTGAATCGACCGGATCCCGCGGGCCAGCAGTTCGGCCACGCTCAGCACCTTGATCTTGCTCACTTTGCGCGCCGCCTCCGAAAGCGGCAGCGAATCCGTCACCACTACCTCTGAAATCTCCGACTTGCACAGGCGTTCCACCGCCGGCCCAGAAAGCACCGGATGGGTGCAGGCCGCGAAGACCTCGGTGGCGCCTTCTTTCAGCAACGCTTCGGCGGTCTTCACCAGCGTTCCCGCGGTATCGATGATGTCATCGATGATCAGCGCGGGCCGCCCGCGCACCTCGCCGATCAGGTGCATCACTTCACTCACATCCACATCCACGCGCCGCTTATCCACAATCGCCAGCGGCGCATCCAGCCTCTTGGCAAACGATCGCGCCCGCTCCACGCCGCCCGCATCCGGCGAGACCACCGTCACATTATGCAGCTTGCGCTGCTTGAAATACTCCACCAGCACCGGTGAAGCGTACAGATGGTCGACCGGAACGTTAAAATAGCCTTGAATCTGCGGCGCGTGTAGATCCATCGTCAGCGCACGCGTGGCCCCCGCCGTTTCCAGCAGATCGGCCACCAGCTTCGCCGATATCGGCACGCGCGGCTTGTCCTTGCGATCCTGCCGCGCGTACGCGTAATAGGGCACCACGGCCGTCACGCGCCAGGCTGAGGCCCGTTTGAAAGCATCGATCATCAGCAGCAGTTCGAGCAGATGATGATCGACCGGGTGCGAGCACGGCTGCACGACAAAAACATCCGCGCCGCGAACATTCTCCAATATCTGAAAATAGATCTCGCCGTCGCTGAAGCGGCCCAGCTTCGCACCGCCCACGCTCACTCCCAGGTAACCGCAGATTCGTTGCGCAAGCTGCGGGTACGCGCTTCCGGAAAAAATCTTGAATTTTTCGTCGATCAATCAGTTCCCACCGAGCTGGCCGCATTTTGAGCGGCCAAAGCTCACCTCTGGTTCCCGGATTCCGTGGACGGCACCGGAATCCGCGACCTTACCTGTAGGTGACTCGCGCCGTTTTCAGACGCCGAGCAGACCACCTGCCGGAGATCCCCACAAGGCCCGAGCATGCGCTTTGCGCGAAAGCGTGGTGCAAAGGAAGACTTGGTCTTCCGGAAACAATCGGGCGGATCGGCGCGCCTGCGCTGGGTTTCGGAAAATTCCGAACACCGCCGAACCGCTGCCCGCCAGCGCGGCTTCCGCTGCTCCTCCCTGAAGCAACTCCCGGCGAATACGATTCAGCCGGGGATGCCGCCGGAAAACGGCCGTCTCGAAATCATTCGAGACATGCCCCTCCCGCGGGCTCCAGCACAGAGCGCAGAAACTCCATAGTCTATGGACCGACTGCCTCTTTGTCAATCTGTCGTCGAGCCAGCCGTAGGCGTCCCGCGTGATCACGGCGATGTTGCGCGGCGATACCACTAAAATGGTTCGCTTCTCGCCATCGGGCAGGGGATAGATCTCGTCGCCCCTGCCGGTCCCCAACGCCCGGCCGCCCGAAAGGAAAAAAGGCACGTCGGCGCCGAGTCCGGCTGCGATCTGCAGAAGTCGTTCGGGAGCCAATCGCCGCCCCGTCAGACGCAGCAGCGCCGCCAGCGTTGCCGCGGCATCGCTGGAACCTCCGCCCAAGCCTCGGCCGACGGGGATCCGCTTCTCCAGGCTGATGCGCACCCCTCCCGCGAACTTCACTTCACGGCGAATGGCTTCCGCGGCGCGCCACACCAGATTCTTGCGCCGCGGGCCCGCCGCCAGCGAAGGATCGCCCAAAATATCCAGCTCGATTCCCGGCTTGGGTTTCCGTTCCAGGTGCAAGGTGTCTTGCAGGCTGATGGACTGAAAGATGGTGCGCAGTTCGTGATAACCGTCCGCACGTCGCCCCAGCACGTCCAGGCGCAAATTGACCTTGGCAAATGCCGGGACTCGAATGGATTGCATCGCGGGGATCAGCGCGGATTTTCTGCGCCTGAAGGCTTCTGCTGGGCGATACGCCGTTTCACGCTGGAAATCTTCTGCTCCAACTCCGCCACCTTATCTGCCTCGAATTCAGCCGGTACGGCGCGATGCCATTCCGCCAGCGACTTCTCCCATTCCACCGCCGCCTGATCGGCGTGCCCGCTCTTGGCCAGCACGTCTCCCAGGTGGCTGAGCATGGTCGGATCGTGCGAATCGTGATCCACCGCTTTGCGGAGGTAAGTTTCCGCCTCGGCCAGTTTGTTTTGTTTGTAAAGAATCCAGCCCATGCTGTCGAGAAATGCCGCGTTCGCAGGGTCCTGGCTCAAGGCCCGCTGCAACATACCGAGGGCTTCGTCCAGTCGCACGCCGCGATCCGCAAGCATATAGCCGAAATAGTTGAGTGTCGCGGCGTTCTGAGGATTAATCGCCAACACTCCCTTGAAAGCCTGCTCGGCTTGATCGTATTTCTTCTGCCGTTCGTAAACGCCGCCCATTACGAAGCCCACCGTCTCCTTGTCGGCCGGATTCTGCGCCAGATTTTCCGCCGCGCGCCCCGCCTTTTCCGCCTCGCCGAAACGCCGGCTCTCCGTATACACCTGAGCGAGGCTCGAGTAGATCTCCAGGTCGTTCGCCGAATTCTCCAGCAGGGGCTGCAACGTTTGCGCCGCTTGCTCGGGCTGCTTGTTTTCACCGTAGAGAATGGCCTGGCTGATCAATAGGCCGCGGTCGTGCGGATGCTCGGTGAGCGCTTTGCCGGTCTCTTCAAAAGCGTGCTGAAGATCGCGGTTGGCGCGATAGGTGTCGATGATCAACATGCGTGCCCGCAGATCTTCTTCCGGTCCCAGCCGCACCATCTCGCCATACGTATTGAGGGCTGCCGCATAGTTCTGTTCGTCGCGATAGAGCTGCCCCAGCAATTGATAGAGAATGGCCAGAGACCGGCTCCGCGCCGGAGCGAATTCCGACTCTGCCTTTACATCCGCGACCGCGTCGGACAGCACGTGCACCGCGTCATCGTAGTGCTCCTCCGCTTCGTACACCGCCGCTTCGTTATAGATCACTTCCAGATTTCCGGGAGCCACCTTCTTCGCCAGCAGAATCTGCTCTTCCGCCTTGTCATACTGCCGCAGACGGCGGTAAATCTCCGAAATCCGCAGGTGGCTGTTGGCGCTGTCCGGTTCCAGTTGCGCCAGCCCCTGGTATTCGTTCAACGCCTCTGGGAGTTTTCCCTGGTCGAATAGAGACTGCGCCAGATGCCGCCGGTGCTCCAACTGGTCCGGCTCCAGGGCTACCGCCTGGCGATACGCCTGTTCCGATTTGGCCTCTTCCTGCACCTGCCGATAGGCATCGCCCAGACGCTCGTAGAGGTCAGCGGTCGGCGTACGTTGCACAAATTTTTCCAGCAGGGTGATCGCCGCCTCCGGATTATTGTGGTCCAGGAGCAATTGAGAGAGCTGATCGACCGCGCCTTTTTCCTCCGGGTCCCGCGCCAGCACGCCGCGCAGCACCTGCTCGGATTGATCGTCCTGATTGGCAAGCCGCAAAAGCCGCGCCAGCCATAGCGCCGACTCGTTGTCCACGGGATCCAGGCGCACGATCTCCCGCAACTGGCCAATGGCCGCCGTGACGGTCTCCTGCTGATCGGACGTGTTGTTCAGATCGCCCAGAGAACGGATGTAAATTCGCGCCAGCAGGCGCCTCGCGGAGAGATCGTTGGGGTTGCGCCGGATGATCCCTTCGGCTTGAGTGACGGCATCTCGCGTGCGATGCGAGAGGAAATAGATTTCGGCGAGATCTTCACCGATCTCCGGGCTTAATGGATCGAGCGCGTAAGCCCTCTTGAAAAAGTCGATGGCTTTCGTCGCGTCCTCGGCGCGCCCCGCAGCCTCAAAATTCTGTTGGTACAGGTGGCCCATGGTGAGGCTGTAATAGGCCTCTGCGCGCTGCGCCGCTGACACGCTCGTTTGCGCTGGCGAAGCAGCCGCGGGTGGCTGCTGGTTCTGGGCCCAAGCCACCGGACCTGTGGCACCAGCCATCAGAAACGCCACCATCAGAAATCGCCGCATCATCATTGTGCCCTCGGGATCTGCGATTATCCCATGAGTTCGGGGAGCCTCAAAGCACCCCGCCGTTCTTGTGTTTCCACCCCTGGTGGTGCTAACCATCCGATGCGCCCGGCTGGTTAGAAGGTGCTCTCGTCGATTTGGCGTTCTTCAATGATTCGGCGCAGTGATTTGGAGTGGCCAGCTTGATCTTCTTAATGACGAAAATGCCGCGCGCCTGTAAAAACCATGGCCATATCCAGACGGTCGGCCGCGGCGATGATCTCTGCATCGCGCATCGATCCTCCCGGCTGTATCACGGAAGTAGCACCGGCGCGCGCGGCCTCCTCCACGCCGTCTGGAAACGGAAAGAAAGCGTCGGACGCGACGGCGCTGCCGGCCAGCGACTCTTGCGCCTTCATCACCGCGATCTTCACGGAGTCCACGCGGCTCATTTGCCCCGCGCCAATCCCTAGCGTGCGGCCGGCCCGCGCGAAGACAATGGCATTCGACTTCACGTGCTTCGCCACCTTCCAGCCAAATAACAGGGCCTGCAGGTCGTCTCGGGTCGGTTGCCGCTTCGTAACCACCTTGAGATCGGACTCACCGATCATAAGTCGGTCCGGCTCCTGCACCAGCACGCCGCCGGAGATGGGTTTCAGGTCCCACGACGACGTCGTATCGCCGGCGTGCGTATCCATCTGCATCAGTCGAAGATTCTTTTTCCCCGCAAATGCCTCACGCGCCGCCGCATCGTAGCCGGGCGCCACCATGCACTCCACGAAAAGCTTCGCCACTTCTGCGGCTGTCTCGCCATCCACAGTGCGATTAAAAGCCATCACGCCACCAAAGGCGGATACAGGATCGCAGGCCAGTGCCTGACGATAAGCCTCCGCTAAAACTCTTTGCTCTGCCGCGCCACACGGATTGTTGTGCTTCACGATCGCGCATGCCGGCTCGGTGAATTCCTGCGCCATCGACCATGCCGCATCCAGATCGACCAGATTGTTGTAGGAGAGCTCCTTGCCCTGCAGCTGCCTCGCTCCCGCAAGGCCCGACGCCGGCAGCCCCGCCGGAATGTAGAGCGCGGCGTTCTGATGCGGATTTTCGCCGTAACGCAGAGAAGCATGCCGCGACAATTGCAAGTTCAGTTGCGCTGGCAGCGCCGGCCGTTCGCCTAAAATCAAGCCGTCGGATGCTGCGCCGTCGCGGACGCCGAGCCGTTCAAGTTCCGCGGCGATCAAACCGTCATAGCGCGCGGTCATGCCAAAAGCTTTACGCGCCAGCGCCAGCCGCGTCTTCAAGGACCAGTCGCGCCGCTCCGCAAATTCAGCGAGCAGGCCGGTATAGTCTGCCGGATCGGTCACCACCGCCACACTCTCGAAATTTTTTGCCGCTGAACGCACCATGGCCGGGCCGCCGATGTCGATGTTTTCGATCAACTCT
>Ga0206945_1076_pt1 | contig 22946 bp, 16 predicted proteins | sample Alteio_BWOrgHeat_5_FD_152982 | JGI IMG/M metagenome (GOLD analysis project Ga0206945, IMG submission 152982) | Enriched cells from forest soil in Barre Woods Harvard Forest LTER site, Petersham, Massachusetts, United States -... | ecosystem: Environmental > Terrestrial > Soil > Temperate forest > O... | reverse complement strand
GCCAACCTATCGACGGGCGCCTCGACGCTCGCGATGGATCCCTCCAATCCCAGTATTCTTTTTGCCGGGATGTGGGACTTTCGGCGCAAAGGCTGGACTTATCGCTCCGGAGGCGAAACTCCGAAGGACCCATCAGCCAGTGGGCTTTTTCGAACCACCGACGGCGGTACTTCCTGGACCGAGATCACTCCGGAAGCGAACAAAGGTTTTCCCAAAAAGCCCTATGGCCGTTTGGCCGTGGCGATCGCACCTTCGAATCCAAAGCGGATTTATGCATTTGTGGAATCGACCGACAGCGCCCTCTACGTCTCGGATGATGGCGGCCAAACCTGGAGTCAGAGGGACAAGAGTAATTGGATGGTTTGGCGGCCCTTCTACTTCGCCAACCTGATCGTCGATCCCAAGAATCCGGACCGCGTCTTCAAGACCGACGGCGCGTTGATCCTAAGTGAAGACGGCGGCAAGAGCTTCGCCAACGTCGGTGGTTTCAACGGCGCGCATGGTGACGTTCACGCAGTCTGGATCGATCCCACAAACCCGCAGACGGTGATTAGCGGGGATGATGGCGGAATCTGGTATGCCTATGATGGTGGCAACCGCTGGTGGAAGGCGAACAACCTCCCGGTTTCGCAGTTCTATCATGTGAGTGTTGATGATGCCGATCCTTACCAGGTCTACGGCGGTTTACAGGATAACAGCTGTTGGGTGGGCAAATCCGAGTATCCCGGAGGCATTACAAATTCCCAGTGGGAAAACGTTTTTAATGGCGACGGCTTTTATACCTTTGTCGATGCCGCCGACCCTAACTACGTCTACGCGGAATACCAGGGCGGCTTCGCCGGCCGGGTCAATCGGCATACGCTCGAAGGCCGACTGATTCAGCCAAAACCTAATTACAAGGAAAAGCTGCGCTTTAATTGGAACACCCCTTTCGTCGCGTCCCCTAACGAGAAAGGGACAATCTACATCGGAGCGCAATTTCTTTTTCGCTCTCGCGACCATGGCCAAAGCTGGGAGCGCATTTCCCCTGATCTAACCACGAACGATCCGGAGAAGCAGAAGCAGGAACAATCTGGGGGGGTTACGATTGATAACTCAGCCGCCGAGATGCACACCACCATTTTCTCGATCAGCGAATCGCCAAAAGACCGCAATCTGATCTGGGCCGGAACCGACGACGGTAACCTGCAAGTCACCCGGGACGCCGGAAAAACCTGGAAAAATGTGGTCGGGAACGTGACCGGTTTACCACCGAATTCCTGGGTAAACTGGGTCCAGGCCAGTAGCTTTGACCCCGGCACGGCTTACGCGGCCTTCGACCGGCATACTTTCGGTGATTTTTCTCCCTATGTTTACAAGACCACAGACTATGGCCAGAGCTGGACACCCTTGGCTACACCGAAGGATTCGAAAGGAATCAACGGTTATGCTTACGTGATCAAGGAAGACCTGGTTGATCCGAACCTGTTGTTCCTTGGCACTGAGTTCGGTCTTTTCGTCTCGATCGATCAGGGAAAATCATGGGCTCAGTTCAAGGGCAGTCACTTTCCAGCGGTCGCGGTGCGTGACCTTGCCATTCAACCCAGGACAAACGACCTCGTGCTGGCCACTCATGGCCGCGGGATTTGGATCATCGATGATATCACCCCGCTCCGCTCCCTTACGCCAGAGTTGCTGACCAAGGAAGCGACCTTTGTTTCCGGCATACCCGTGCAGCAACAGCGAATTGAAAGCAACGGTGGCTGGCCGGAAGGCGCCGCTGCTTTTAGCGGCGAGAATCCGCCCGACGCGGCGGTCATCACTTATTACCAAAAGTCACGGCACCTTTTTGGAAAGCTAAAGATCGAGGTGCTTGATCCATCGGGCAAAGTCATTGACAGCTTGCCGGCAAGCAAGCGCCCGGGACTTAACCGGGTCATCTGGAGCATGCACGAAAAGCCGCCGCGCGTCCCGCCCGGCGCTCAGATCGCGTTTGCCGGCACCTCGGGTCCGCGAGTTCTGCCTGGCACTTACACCATTCGGTTGACCAAAAATAACAAGCCTTATGAGCTGAAGCTCACGGTGTCGCTCGATCAACGGGACAAGTTTAGCGAAGCCGATCGCAAGGCCCAGTATGATGCCGCGCATCGGGTCAAGGAGTTATTCGGTGACGAAAGCGCGCTCATGGATCGAATCACGGAATTGCGCGGCAGCCTCGCCCAGAACAAGCAAAAACTCTCGGCTGACTCAGAGTTACAAAAAGCAGTCGCAGACTTTGACGGCAAAGTGGATACGGTGAGAAAACAAATCGTGGCCACGACCGAAGGCGGCGCGATCACCGGCGAAGAACGCTTGCGCGAACACACCGACCAGCTCTTTGCCGCGATCCTGAGTTATGAAGGCAAACCAGCCGATTACCAGATCGCGCGGATAGATTCCCTGAAGCGCGAGTTAGCTGATGTCTCGGCGGATTTCGAAAAACTACTCTCAACCGAGCTGCCAAAGTTAAACGACACCCTGAAAGCCAAAGGTCAGCCCGCAATCGAGACCCCGCCGGCAAAAGTGGCGGTGGAAGATGAAGAAGGCGGCTCCGGCGGCCTCACCGCCGCGATGGCCGATCGCGATGCTCCAGCCGCAAGGATAACTGTGCCCGCGAATTTCCGTCTCCTTCGTTAGGATAAGAGTCACCATTAACTGAAGTGCTCCGCGAACCGAGACTCCGGGAAGTGTGGGCGGCTCGCGTGCTGGTTTCGACGAGGCGCCGAAATCGTCTCTTGAGCTGATAACCCGAGGAAGAGTTGGCGACAATGGTCAGAGGGGATCAGAGCTAAACAATGATAGTCCCAATTGGAAGGCCCGTATCGATATTTAGCTCTGACCCCGCCCGCCGTCTTCCTGACCCCGCCCGCCGTCTTCGCCGTCGGCAGCCCGTGTTCGATTGTAACAATTCTCTTCGAGGCCGTGCATCGCGCGCACCTTTCGCACCAGCGATTGTCGAACCACCAGTGTAAGATCCGATTTCGAGAATGTCGCCTGGCGCGTGGCGGGCGAGATAGCAAAGCAAGACCAGCACATTCGGCTGCAGCATTTGGTTAGGCCGTCGACGTGACTTAGAAAGATCAGTCGTGAATCGCGGCGCATAGCCAACGTCCGTTTTGCTTGACCCATGTAGCAAGGGAACGATTTCGGAACTCACGTGGCTTCCCGTTCTCATTGCTTTTTTCGTGGATGGAATAGAGAGCGACCGCCGTGTCACCGTAGAATCGGATTTGCACGAGCTTCCATTCCAGTAACTCAAGCGGTCGTCGCTTTCTATCTTCGGCGGAAGGGAGAAATTCGCTCCGATTTGCGGAAAAGCCGTCGTTGCCAACATACACAAAGTCTTTCGTCAATAGCCGGGCCACCGCCACCGGATCGTAGCGCAGTTGTGCTTCCACCAAGGCACGACTTGCTGCTTTAATTTCCGACATACCTCCGCCTGATCCAAGCGCGGTTGACGTCTGAGCAATTTCGCAGAGAAAACAAGTCGCCATCAACCTGAGAAGGAGTATGATTTGTGATCGCATACCGGTCAGGCGAATTGCCATCGTGTCACTGGCCTAACGAAAACAAGATAAGGTGTCGCGTGCGAATACTGCGAGCTGGGAAGTCGCGGAGAACATTCGAAGGTTCGAAGGGGTCAGGTCCGAGTATTGACAAATGCGCCGCGTACATTCTTTCAGTCAGCAAGGCCGATTGGTTGAAAATACCCGAACCTAACCCCCTTTCAAACCCCTTACACCGCCGGCCGCCTTCCGGTAGGGTATCGTTATTGATGGTGCCAGCATCTGGGTTGCAAACGAGTATGATTCCACGGTGACCAAGATCAGCCTCCGGCCAGGGTTAAAGTAGTCCGAGGGGGTCAGAGCTAACTAATGATAGTAACACCTGGAGGGCCCGTATCGATATTTAGCTCTGACTCCACTCGGCGCCCCTTTGCGTGCCCCCGCTACTTTAGGGAGACAATGGAGCGCGATTTTCGGGTCCCGGGTCACGCGGCATAACTTTGCTGGCTTTTCGCGGTTGATTGCGAAACCTTGGGTCATGGCAACAAGAACCGGTTCAGCAGTCTGGGAAGGCACGCTCAAGAGTGGCAGCGGTAAAATGAAACTCGGCAGCGGCGGCGAAGATTTCCCCTATTCCTTCAACTCCCGTTTTGAGAACGGCTCCGGGACCAACCCGGAGGAACTTATCGGCGCGGCCGAAGCCGGCTGTTTCTCGATGGCGCTCTCATTGGGCTTGGAAAAGGCGGGTTTTCCTCCAAAGAAAATCAGCACGAGCGCAAAGGTGAAGCTTGAACAAACCGGTGGCGCTTTTCGGATCACCGCGATCGAGCTCGAAAGCGAAGCCGAGGTTCCGAATATCGACGAGGCCCAGTTCCAGGAAACGGCCGAACAAACGAAAAGGAATTGCCCGGTCTCGGTCGCACTCAGTGGAACTCAGATTAATCTCAAGGCCAGATTGACCGGTCGTTAGCCACCTCGCGATTCCGAGCGATCCTCACCTAACGCTGCGCGTCTTTTTCTCCGCCGGAGAGAGGATTAAGATGAGGCGTTCGAAAGCGCGATCCGTCTCGGGCGTGTTAGCTCAAAAAGTCGGCGATGAGACGCGCCTTCAGCGCAGGATCTTTTGCTTCGTGGCCCTGGGGCGTTGCCCCAGGCTGGAAATGAGGACGCGCCTTTGGCGTTGAACAGATCCTCGCCCTTAGAGACAGAGAGTGGGTGAGAGTCCGAGAGCCATTTGCCAGGTTCCGGGCATTTCTGAGATGGCTTCTGGATGAACATTTTACTCGTTAGGCCAAAACGGGCGGTTGCTGCTTTTCAGCTTTTTGTCTTCGACTAGCCTTGCTTAGGCTCGTGTTGCCTTCGGCTATCCTTGCTTTGGCTCGTGTTGCCTTCGGCTATTCTTTCTTCGTTCGCATGCAGCGTCCCATTCACTTCTTCAACATCCGGGCATCGAACAACTTCGCCCAGGTCGCTCCATCTTCCGACATCTCCATGCTGACAAATATGGAGCCTGGCGCGGATAAGTCATGACTCAAGCGTGCATGCATTCCCAGCCCGTGATAGGTGAGCCGAAGCGTGTCCCCTGCAAACTGTCCGGTGAAGACCGTAGGCGGCGCCCCCGTGGAGTCGCACCAGCTTAGATGGTAGTGCTGTTGCTCGGAGTCATAAGTGAACACACCATGACCGCTGAAGGTGACCTTTCCATTTCGCTCCCGCTCGTAATCGTGAATCAGGGCGAAGCCGTCCAAGCCCATTCGGCTGTGGATTCGACCGATCGCCGTGTTTCCCTTCGAATCCACGGGTGAAGCATAGGTGGTCTCTTCGCCCTCCCATTCTCCGGCCATTGTCTCAAGCCGGCGGTGCTCGGCGCCAGGTATCGGTGGTTGCATCGGACGATCCTGTTCGCTAATCGCCGAAAAGAAAAGCTCAATCGGTCCTGCGAAAGATTCGGAGTCAATGACGAATTCCCAATGACTAATGGCCAAAGAATGCCGAAGCCAAGATGCCGAAACAAAACCAACGCGCGTTTCGTCATTCGACATTCCCCAGGCATTGGTCATTCGTCATTGGTCATTTACCAGATCGCTCCAGGTCTAGACCATCTGCACCCCTTCAGTCAAAGTTCGTCGCGCATACCGCTCGCTTAGTTTCCTGGTCATCGGCCCAACCTGGCCGCTGCCAATTGTCCGGCCGTCGATCACGATCACGCCCGCCAGCTCGCCCATGGTTCCGGTGCAGAAAACTTCCTCCGCGGCGTAGAATTCTTCGATCGTCAGATCGGCTTCCCGCCGATTGATTTTCTCTTCGGCGCAAATCTCAAGCACCGTTGCCCGGGTAATCCCTTCCGGGCAAGCCAGCACCCGGCTGGTCACGACTTCGTTTTGCCTAACGAGAAAAAGATGGGTCGCATTTGTCTCGGCGACGAAGCCGCGCGAATCGAGGAGAATGGCATCGTCGGCTCCGGCGGCGTTGGCCTCGATCTTGGCCAGAATCGAATTGAGCAGATTGGCATGGTGGATCTGCGGGTCCAGGACTTCCGGCGACGGCCGGCGCATCCGGCTCGTGATCAGGTTCAATCCGCTTTTGGCATAGACCGGCGCCTTATGTTCGGCGAGCACGATCAGCGTCGGCCCGCTTTGATTCAGGCGCGGATCCATTCCCGAGGTCATCTTGACCCCGCGGGTCAGGGTCAGCCGAATATGCACTCCGTCTCGCATCTGGTTGGCTTCGAGGGTCCGCCGAATTTCCTCGATCAAGGTCTCGTTAGGCGGAATCTGGGCGAATGCGAGGGCAATCGCGGACCGGCGCAAGCGAGCCAGGTGTTCGTGCAATTTGAAAATCCGGCCCTGATAAAGTCGTAAACCCTCCCAGACCGCATCGCCGCCCTGGACCGCAGAATCAAAAGGGCTGATCCCGGCCGCATCCCGATGGACCAGTCGACCATTGATATTGACGATCAGGTCACGATTTTTTTCGTTAAACTGCTGGAGCATGATTCTTCGGTTTCCATCCGGCGTCCTTTGGTTAGCATATCTCTCAGACTTATGAAGGCCCAACCTTTCCTTTTCTCGCTGCTCCTTGCCACCTCCGCCTTTGCCGCTGACAACCTGACGCCGCCGGAGAGCCTCGCGCTCGATGGCGTTCCTTCGATTCCCTCTGAGATTGGCCAACAGGTCGGGCGTTATACCGAAGCGCGTGCGGCCGCGTTCCTCGACTGGAACCCGGTGAAAGACGGAATGCTCATCCTCACTCGCTTCGGTGATACCAATCAGGTCCATTTTGTTAAGCAGGCCGGCGGTGCGCGTAGCCAGCTCACTTTCTTTCCCGATCGGATCGATAACGCCAGCTTCGATCCGAAAGAAGGCGCTTTCTTTGTTTTTTCCAAGGGGACTGGCGGCAATGAATTCAATCAGAACTATCGCTACGATCTCGCCACTGGGGAGGTCACCCTCCTGAGTGACGGCAAATCCAGGAATTCGAGTCCAATCTGGAGTCACGACGGAACCCGCTTCGCCTACACTTCCACCCGTCGTAACGGGACCGACAACGATCTTTACCTGGAATCGCCTAACGACCCTAAGAGCGATCGCCTGCTCGCCGAAGTCAAGGGCGGCGGCTGGTCGATCGAGGACTGGTCGCCGGATGGCGCCCAGCTGCTGGTCATTGAAGAGATCTCAATCAACGAAAGTTACCTCTGGCTCTTCGATACCAAAACCGGGGCACGGTCCGAACTCACCCCGCGACCGCCGGCCGGAAAGGAGAAAGTCTCCTATGCCCAGGCGCTCTTTGCCCGGGACGGCAAAGGCCTCTTCGTCACCACCGATCGGGATGCGGAATTTCAGCGTCTGGCCTATGTCGATCTCAAGACCAAGGAACACACCTGGCTTTTGCCTAACGAAAAATGGGACATCGATAGCTGGGACTTGAGCGGTGATGGAAAGCAGATCGCTTATGCCTTGAACGAAGCCGGCATGAGCACGCTCCACCTGATCAAGGTAGAATTCCAGGATGGGAAAGTGACCGCCGCCCGCCAGCCGGACCCGCTCTTCGATCCTCCGATCGGCGCCTCAGTGATCAACGGTTTGAAATGGCAGCGCGGTCCAAACCGGAACCTGCTCGCCTTCAACGTCAATAGCGCGCGCTCGCCTTCCGATGTTTATACCTGGTCGACGGACGCGCCGGAAAATCCTGCGACCCGCTGGACGACGAGCGAGACCGGAGGAATTCCCGCCAGCCGTTTCGTTGAGCCCAAGTTAGTCACCTGGAAATCGTTCGATGGTCGCGAGCTAAGCGGCTTTCTCTATCTCCCGGACCCGAAAAAGTTCTCGGGCCCGCGACCACTGATCGTTAACATTCATGGCGGACCCGAGGCCCAGGCCCGGCCAACCTTTGCCGGGCGGAATAACTATCTGTTTAACGAACTGGGTTGCGCGATGATTCTGCCTAACGTTCGCGGCTCAGACGGTTACGGGAAGTCATTCCTTCTCCTCGACAACGGCTTTAAGCGTGAAGACTCCTACAAGGATATCTCCGCCTTGCTCGACTGGGTGAAGACCCAGCCAGAACTCGATCCAGAGCGAGTCATGGCTTATGGCGGATCTTATGGCGGCTTTATGACCCTCGAAGTCGCTACGAATTACGCCGACCGCATTCGTTGCGCGATCGATATTGTCGGCATCTCCAATCTCGCGACCTTCCTCAAGAACACCGAGAGTTACCGCCGCGATCTGCGCCGGGCGGAATATGGCGACGAGCGGGACCCGAAGATGGCCGAATTCATGGAACGGATTGCCGCGGTGAACAACGTCCAAAAGATCACCAAACCACTCTTTGTCGTCCAAGGCGCGAACGACCCGCGGGTTCCCAAGTCAGAGGCAGAACAGATTGTCGCCACGCTCAAGAAGCAAGGGACACCGGTTTGGTACATGCTCGGAAAGGATGAGGGACACGGTTTCGGAAAAAAACGGAACGCCGATTTCCTCTTTTACGCCACGGTCCAATTCATCCGCGACTATCTGCTGAAGTGACGCTCGCCTAGCCGAGCCGAAACGAGGAAAGACGCTCGTAACACTCGCGGCAGCGCGCCTCGATCTCACGCCAGGGCGCGGGCACAACCGCTCGTTCCGCGCGGTAGGGCGCAAACCCAGTCGATTGCGCGACTTCGTGGTACCAGTGCTTTGCCCAGACTCCATCGCTGGCGCGCAACCCAGGCGGCCAGGAAAGCATCGCCAGATCGAACTCTACTTCCACCGCGCGACAAAGAAGGCGCAGGCTGCGCTCCGGGTTTTGCAAGACATCGCGCGCATCGATCACCGGCGGAGTCTTGCCCGAGCGTTCCTTTACCCAGTCGAAAATCTCCGCCTGCTGGCCAAAGCCCAGGTCTTCAAAAGACATTTCTTCGTTTTTTCGGAGATAAGAGGCGATAACTTCCGCCGGGTCGCGAATTAAGAAACAATGGGTCAAGTTCGCGAGCCAGCTTCGATCGACCTCGGGCAAAAGATGATGGGTCATATGTTTTTGATAATGGATCCGAGCATGTTTATTGTCCTGGCCTACTTCTTTAGTCGTTAGGCCAGCCGCGACTTTTCGCCAGTCCGTCTCGCCGCTCGTGATTATTTCCTGAGCCATGGGATGATTTTTACCCGTGGCTTTGAGATAGAAGGCGTAAAGCGGTTCATCTACCACCATGGTATCGGCGCGATTGCCCCACGAGCGCATCATCGCGGTCGAGATGTTGCGCGGACCGGACCACATCGCGAGCCGGAGCAGAGGCAATTCAGGCATGCCCCGAATTCAAAACTGAAAGCGGAGCAGTGAAAACTGAAATTATCTGGAACCCATCGCTATCGAGCGATTCACCTATGCCGAGAACCCAACAAATCGCTCAGAGAACCTCATCTCTTTCCTCTTCCTGCAGGAGAAGAGGATTCCGCGGCTGCGGGACTGGGAGGGGACCTTAGAACGCATGGAGCCATTTATGAGAAGGTGAATTGGCCGCTTCGGGCACATGCGGTATCGGCGACGAGTCGTTTTTTCAGCGCTCAATATTTTCGGGATCATTTACCCGGACGTTGTCCGAGGGTGGAACCGAATTGCCTTCGGCTATCCTTGCTTCGCTCGCATTGCCTGGCGGCTATTCTTGCTTCGCTCGCATTGCCTGGCGGCTATTCTTGCTTCGCGCATTCGTGTCTTCGACGGCGCTCGGTGAGAACTTGCCAAAGGCATCGGTTCAGTTCTTTGATTGCATCGGACTATCGAACTGGCTTACCAATTTAGTCGTTCGTCTGAGCAGGCAATCGACCAATGTCAATTCCAGATGCGCCACCAGCCAAGGACCGTTCGAAGATCATCCTTTGGCTCCTCTCGGTTGTTGCCCTGCTGATCCATCTCCTTACCAATTCCCGGTACGGCTACTTCCGCGACGAACTTTATTTTATCGCTTGCTCGCGCCATCTCGACTGGGGTTATGTCGATCTCGCGCCGCTCTCCGCCCTGATCCTGCGAATCGAGCTCACCTTATTTGGCGACTCACTCCCTGCGCTTCGCCTGTTCCCTGCCCTGGCCAGCGCAGGCACGATTGCCCTGACCGGCGCAATCACCCGCAAACTCGGCGGACACACCTGGGCGGTGGCCCTGGCTTGCCTCGCCAGTCTCTCTGCGCCGGTTTTTCTTGGGATAGGAAATTTCTATTCGCTGAATGTTTTCGAGCCCCTCTTCTGGATGGGCGGGGTTTACTTGATCGTTAGGCGAATCAATGGCGGATCGATCAGTTGCTGGGTTGGCTTCGGTTTGCTCGTCGGCCTGGGCGTCGAAAACAAACATTCGCTGACTTTTTTCGGCATTGGGCTGGTCGTCGGGCTCGTTCTGACGCAGCAACGACGAGAGTTACTCAAGCCTGGGATTTGGTTCGGTGGACTGATCGCGCTCGCGCTTGCCTTACCTAACCTGATCTGGCAGTTCGAGCATCATTGGCCCACTTACGAACTATTGAGCAATATTGCCAGGAGCAACAAGAATGTCGTCCTTTCCCCGCCGCAGTTTGTTTTCCAACAGATGCTGATTGTAAATCCAGCTACCCTGCCTTTGTGGCTTGGCGGGTTAGTCTGGCTCCTTGCCGGTCGTGCAGGTCGAAGCTATCGATCACTTGGGCTCGCCTACCTGGTCACTCTGGCCGAATTCATTCTTCTCCACGGCAAACATTACTATCTCGCCCCGATTTACCCGATGCTTTTCGCCGCCGGTGGGGTCGCGACCGAACGTCTGATCGCCGAGCGATGGCAATTTGTTCGGCCGGCGTTTGCGGCCGCGATGATTTTACTCGGCGCGATCGTTGCCCCGACGGTGATCCCGGCCCTTCCGCCGGAGAAACTGGTCAGCTATATGAAGGCGATCCATTTCGAACCCCCTCGGACTGAAACTTCGCATACCGCCGCGTTGCCGCAGCTCTTTGCCGATCAGTTCGGCTGGGCAGAAATGGCCCGGTCAGTCGCCCAGGCATATGCCAGGCTCTCACCTAACGAACAAAGGAGGGTAGGCATCTTTTGCCAGAATTACGGCCAGGCCGGGGCAATCGATTTTTTTGGCAGCAAACAAGGCCTGCCCCCGGCGCTTTCCGGACACCAGAACTATTTCCTTTGGGGACCGCGCGGTTACACCGGCGAACTGATGCTCGTGATCGACGACTCCGAACGCGACGAAGCGGAGCAATTCGAGTCAGTTGAAGATTTGGGCCCGGTTGATTCCAGCCCGTGGGCGATGCCGTGGGAACAGCGCAACCACATCTATCTCTGCCGTGACCTTAAAACTCGTCTGCCTGATCTCTGGCCGAAGCTCCAAGAATGGCTGTGACGAGATAACGCCTCACATGCGCTAGATCAGCAAACGGTTGCAACGCTGCTCGAACTAGACTTTTGGGGTCAGGTCCAGCTTTTGTGAATGAGGCAGGTTACAACCGAAAACATGAGGTCCCGAAGCTTTGGGTCCATCCTCGGAGCCAAGTAATTTGTTCGCCGCTTGCTGCCTCAGTATTTAGAAAAAGCCGGACCTGACCCCAGTAAGGGGCGGCGGTTTTCCTACCGCCTTTCCTTGTTTTTCAACTACAGCGCCGCGACATAGTCCACCATTCGCTGACGCAGCTTTGCATCCGGCAACCGACCGCTCCCCGCAGCGAAATTGTCCTCGAGATGATTGACCTTGCCAGTCGCCGGAATCGCGGAGGTGACTGCTTCATTCCCAAGGATCCACTTGAGTAAAAATTGCGCCCACGATTTGCAATCGAACTCCGCCGCCCAATCCGGCAACGGTTTGCCGCGCAACCGGGAAAACAGATCGCCACTCGAGAATGGCCGGTTGATCAGGGTTGCTAGCCCGTGGTCGCGCGCCAGAGGCAGAAGACGTTCCTCTGCCGCGCGATCGACAATCGAATAGTTGATCTGGAGAAAATCGAGTTTTTCGCGCCGAACGATTTTTTCAACCTCGGGAAACGCTGAATCGATATAATGGGTCACCCCGAGATAACGGACCCGGCCTTGCTCTTTCCAGGCGCGGATCGTGGCCAGCTGAGTATCGACGTCGACCAGGTTATGCACCTGGATCAGGTCGAGCCGCGAAATTCGCAAGCGCTGAAAAGAGCGCTCCATGGATTCGATTCCGGCCTGTTTCCCCGTGGTCCAGACCTTGGTCGCAAGGAAAAGTCGGTCGCGCAGTTGCAACTCATTGGTCAGGTCGCCAATCACTGTTTCCGCGCGGCCGTACATGGGCGAGCTATCGATCATCTTTCCGCCCAGCTGCACGAACCGGCGCAACACCTCCTTGATCGGCTCACGTTGGTTAGAGGAATCGCCGAGATCAAACACCTGCCAGGTCCCGAGTCCGATGACCGGAATTTTTTCCCCGCTCGCCGGGATCGCCCGGGTCCTTGTTTCGTTAGGCAAATCAGCAGCTTCCATCGATAAAGGGAAGAGCGCGGCCGCGGTCGCCCCACCAATCAATCGCACTGCGCCCCGCCGGCTGACGCCCTGAGCTTGATCAGACATGCAAAAGGTTGGCTCAGATTTGGACCGCCGGCTAACCGCAATCGCAAATCGAGAAGAAGATTTGGACACCAGAAAGCCAGAGACGGGTTTCAGCGGGCGAGCGGATTGATCCTATTTCCCATTTCGGGCCAGGGCCGGCCTCGTCCGATGGGCGCCCGATGTTACGATCTCCTTACGAATTCTTTACTTCTCCCGGCTTTTCGGCTGCCGAATTGATCATTGCCCCGGTTAGGGGATCGATTCTGTTCCGCAATTTCCGGCTCCATCTTTCCTGGATTACGGCCGATCGAAACTCGATTTTCGAACCGGAAGTGAAATAAAAGAGTTGCTTCTCGGCCAGGAACCAGGCAACCCTGTGGGGCTCCAATGTGACAAGATGAACCGGCGACCCATCCTCATCGTTCTCGCCGCCACCTTTGCTTTTTTCGACCAGGCCGAGGCGCGTCTCGGCGAAACGGAAGCGCAGATCCAAAGTCGCTACGGGAATCCAATTGCTCTTCTCCCCCTTCGGGCCGGCGATTCTGGCCTAACGAAATGCTATTCCGCGAATGGCTACATTGTTTCGGTCACCTACGTCAATGGCGGGAGCGTCCGGGAGATTTTTAGCAAAACCGACAAATCGAGCCTGACCGAGGCCGAAATTGAAAGCACCCTTAAGGCGAACACCGGTAACTCGCCCTGGAAAGCGGAGGAACTGGTTAGCGCCAAAGCGCCGATTGTCGGCATTGAAAAATGGCGGACTAACGACAAAGCCCAGCGGATCGCATTCTACGACGGGCAAACCCGGGCCCTTTTCATCACCACCCAACGGTTCATTGATCTCAGCAATGCGATGAAGCGCCAAACTCTCGCGCGCACCTCAACCAGCGCCGGCGCTCTCGGCCGCGCAGCACCCCGGAACAACTATAACGCGATGGACCGAGGCTCGATTACGAGCGCGCTCCGCGGCGCCCAGCCCCAGCCGTCGGCCAGTCCAGGAAAGAATTGATTGAGGCATCGGGACCACGCTCGATGCCCGTTGCGGGTCCGTTCATCGGTCAAGCCTTCCATCTGTTCTGGAAGAGGCTACGCTTGACCTGATGAAGGTTGCCACTGCGCTTTCTTCGTGTTGAGTCTCTTCTGCGCATGAAAGCAGAAGCCGGGGGCGCTAACAGGACCTTGCCGACATCGACGAGTTAAACCTTCTTGATCTGAGAAAGAGCAGTCATGACTAACGAACCCAAGTCAGATGTCGATTGGCACGAGACGACCTGGAAGGGCAACCGTCTCCGACAACATCGCGAGTTCCAAGCCCTGCCTTTTCGGCGGAAATTGGAACTTATTGAAGAGCTAATCCAGTTGGCGGATCGACTACGGCACCAGCGGCAGTATTGTTCAAGAGTCTCCTAAAGAACACCGTTGACCGGCCGACGCCGCTTCCTTCGTTTCGATCCTCGCTCAGCCCGCTGGACCAATAATGTCGCCTTTGATTTGTGAATAGTTGCTCTTTGTTTCACTTTGGCCATCGCCAGTTACGACGACGCCATGGAAGGTGCATTTGATTCCCAATGCTTCCTGCAAAATCAGCGAACTTTGAAGCTGATAATGAAGATGCGGTTCGGATGAATTTCCGGAATTGCCGCACTTGCCAACCACCTGCCCGGTTTTCACCGTTTCACCAGCCTTAACCAGGACACTGCCGCGCTGGAGATGCGCTAGAACCGAGACTTCTCTGGTCGGGTGCTGAATCACCACAGTTACCCACGGCGGAGTATGGGTTCATTGAACTGGGCCTATTGTCGCGAACTCCATCAATCGCTTCGGAGACCACTCCCTCCGCCGGGGCAAGAATCTCGCGACCAAAGCAAAAATAATCCTCGTTCGATGTGCCGTCACCACGATGAGTCTCGCCTTTATCGTTCACGCCTAACAAATCAAAGGCAAATCGTTGACTGGCATCGTCATGGTGATGGTTTAACTCCGTTGTGTCCCCGCCCCAGGCCACGAGCCACCGACCTTTAAATGGTAGCGTCAACTGCGTCACCTGCGTTTTCGGCGCCGTCTCGAGTGATGCCGTGTGCGGCCGGAACAAAAGCCCACTCACTTTGTTACTCTGATCGAGCACAAGCGACATATCGAGCAGGCCACGCTCGCAGTGTGCCGGAAAAACCATCCATTCGCCGCTCCGCGTTGGATCATCCAGCCTCTGAATTTTCCCAAACTGCGCGTTCATTCCCTTGAAAAAGTCTCTCGCCTTTTCCAACGGCAACGCCTTGGCCATCTCCGCGTTGAATGTCTTCTCGATGCCCGGGTAATCTTCACTGTTGATCAACTGCACGAGTTGATTAGCCACTTTTGAATGACGATCCGTTTCTTCCGCCATGCTCTTTCCCGCCAGGGCAAGAACCGAAACCAGCAAGACTAATCCAATCAGATTTCGCATCAGGCAGTTATATCGATTTACGAACAAACTGAACGGAAAAGTTGCCGGGCCCAGGCAGCGCTCGGCATTTGGAGCCCGGAAACGGGAATCGGCGCGTTAGCGCGTTCGTTCGAAGAACAACTGGTCGGCACCCTGAGCACCGCCGCTCCAAAGCGTCCCGGTCCGGGTCACACAAATGGAATGAAGCGCCGCATCCGGCTCCACTGTCGGCAGGGGTGAGACTTTCCAGGCGGTTCCGTTCCACCGCTCGGCTAATGGTTGTCCATCGACCGCCCCGACCGCCCATACATCGTCGGTTGAGTGGATCGCTACCGACGAGAACATGTCATCGCTCTCGCGAGCCGTAGGCACCGAACTCCAAGCCGTGCCATCCCAGTGCAAGGCCAGAGAGGAAAGTTGTCCAACCTGACCCGATTGACCCACGGCCCACACATCATCGCTGCCAGAAGCATCGACGCTTCTCAGAATGTTGCTACCTTGGCCCACGTTTGGGCTCGGGATAATGCTCCAACTGATCCCGTCCCAATGCATGGTTAGAGTTTGGGCTTTCAAATTACCCACGGCCCACACGTCATTGGTAGCAATCGCCTTCACTCCATACAGTGCGGCCGTTGAGCCGGCTGGGGTCGAGACGATCGTCCAAGTCGCGCCATCCCAGTGTAGCACTCTTGCGCCGTCCGGTTGCGCCACGCCAACCGCCCAAATGTCATTTGCCGCGACCGCGCTAACCGAATTTAGGATGTCATAGCCACCACTTCCATTAGGGCTCGCTACATGAGTCCACTGATTGCCATTCCAGTGTTCCCACCAGAGAGGTCTTCAAAGTTGCGCGCAAGTCGTAACCCACGGCCCGGACATTTCTTGAGGAAATTGCCGTAACACTTAAGAGATAATTGTCCTTGTTCGGTGTATTGAAGCTTGGCACGACCGACCAATTGAAGCCATCCCAATGCTCCGCCAAGGTATCGTAGCCGTCGCCGAAAACATATCCGACCGCCCAAACATCGTTGTCGTTGACCGCCGCCACTGAATAAATCGTGCTTGTTCCGATCCCGGACGGACCTGGCACCTCAACCCAATTACCGGCAAATGCGCAGGATGAAAAGGACAAAGAAAGCGGCAGCGGAGAGGAATGTTCTCACAATTGTGAATCGCGACAAGAATCAAGCTGGACGTAAGAGATTTCTCTGGACAGTGCTGAATCATCCCAACAAGGTGGCACCTTTCAACCGGGGTAGCACCGGCATCCTGTCTGTGCTACGTCCACGTTTCCTGGGCGATATCTAGGAAGATAGAGCGACAACCTTAAGGCAAAAACAGTTTGCGCTCACTCCTTAGTGAGCCCAAAGTTATCTGTGCCGCGGGCCGTGGGGAATTTCCCGAGGTTACCAATGATTACATAGCTCCCCGGCTCCAGGCTGCCTGGGATCTTTTGTCTAAGTGTTCGATGAAACTCGCCCGCCGGAAAACTCTGCCTGAACCGCACCAGCGTCCGAGTCATATCTTGACCGGAAAGAACCACCCAAACATCGAGGGTGCGCGAGTTACCGGTATCGTTTATGACTTCGAGATCATACCGAAAAGTTCCGCCCTCGGGCGGAATCACGATCGACCCATCGCGCGGCGTAATCGTTAGGCGAAGTTTTGCCTGACGGCCAAAGAAGGTCGCCGCATAACCCGGCAATCCATCCGTAAAGCCAGGCGCGCCAATCATAATGTCGCTGCCTCCGTCACCCTTCAGGTCACCGCTCGCAACCGACATCCCTAACTCGTCGCCTGGCTCACCCGTGGCAATAAAGTCCGCGTCCGTGGCCGCAATCATCCCACTTACTGGACCGAAAAAGAGATAGGCCCGACCCGCTCGACTGGCCGCGGCGCCATTGTCCGGCGCGCCCACGATAACATCGGCGAAGCCATCCCCGTTGAAGTCGCCCGCGCTGGCCACGGAATTTCCAAAAAGGTCCTGCGCCGCTTCACCGGTGAAAATTGCGGTTGCCGCTGACGCCTGGATTTCGCCCGCGATTGGACCCTTGAAAAGGTAAGCCTTACCCGGCCCCTGGTTGAAAATCTGATTTGCGCCGACAATCAGGTCGGCCTGCCCGTCGCCATCGATATCGCCAGCCGATGCGACAGAGGTGCCGAAACTGTCATTGATGTTTTCTCCAAAGACGATCGCGTCCGCGTCGCTTGCGATGATTGAGCCGGCCACCGGCCCGTAGAAGACATAGGCCCGTCCTGTATCGGCGCCATTCAGGGGGAACCTTGGCGCGCCGACAATCAGGTCGCTAATCCCGTCGCCGTCTAAATCGCCGGAGGCAACCGATGCTCCGAACGACTCGTTAGCGAAACTACCAGTGATGATCGCGTCGGCGCTCGCCGCAGCGCGGAGGCCGCTGAGCGGCCCATTGAAAACAAACACCTGACCGGCGAAACCGGGTCCTGCGATATCTGTGCCGAGGATGATATCATCAAAGCCATCCCCATTCAGATCACCGGCTGGCGACACTGCGCGTCCTAACTCATCGAAAGCTGCGCCGGTAATGATTGCGTCCGCACTTGTTGCGGCAAGACTGCCACTTACCGGTCCATACAAGAGATAGACTCGTCCCGCCTGGATCCCGTTATCATCGTTGCTTCGGGCGCCAATCAGGAGATCATCAAACCCATCCCCGTTCACATCCCCCGCCGAAGCGACGGAAATCCCCAGGTTATCACCGAAGGCTTCCGCCGAGATAGTCGCATCTGCGTTGGCGGCATTGATCTTACCCTGGAGCGGGCCATAAAAAAGATAAGCCCGGCCGGCAAACTGAGCGACCGCATCGTTCGATGGCGCGCCGACAATCAGATCGGGAATGCCATCGCCATTCACATCCCCCGCCGGCGCCACCTGCCAGCCAAAGTCATCATCTGGCCCTTCGCCGGTAATCATCACATCCGCCGGCGGGATGGTTTGTGAATAAGTTATCCCGGCAAACAGTAACATTGTCGTGCCGACAGTTATGACCTGCGCAAAGCTTTTCATTCCGGCAGTTTTTGCAGTGCCGGTCGCACTTGCCAACTTTGGAAAGGTAACAGTTTGGTAGGCCAGGGAGGTTGAAACGGCAAACCCTAACTCACCAGCCGCTATTCGGTGGATTTCTTCCCTTCGCTGGAGACGAATTTGATCGTCATCGCGATGACAATTGCCTTGTAGCCTTTCCAAGAATGCCATTGCCGCAGGGTTGAGGTGACTGCATCACCCAGAATCTTGTGGCTGGTGGAAAGAATCACGAAAGTTGCTGAAACCAAGCCATCACGGCGGAAGTGGATTTCGAAAAGGCCGGATCCTTCCCAACCATTCTTGCGAGCATCCTTCGGATACTCCGGGCTTGGCGAATAAGTGAGCACCTTGACCTTACTCACATCCATATCACTCGCGGTTGCTGGCTTTCCACAGACGTCGCCGAGAGCAAATCGCGGTTCAAAGTAAGGAGAGTCGCAACTGCAACCGTTAGCCCAGAAACGCTGACATCCGACAACAATTATCGGGAACGTTGGAATATTACAATTTCAAACGCTACCCGCCGGAAGGAGAAATTGTTCGTACCGGCTGAATCCAAATCACCCTTTCACCGCATCAGACGAATATGCGGCAGGATTTTCGGGTTGCGTGGCGGCAGTTGGCGAAGGCGAGGGGACTTACCGGGGCGGCGGTGATGGTGCTGGCGCTCGGGATCGGGACAAATACGGCGATTTTCAGCCTGATGAACACCCTGCTCTTTCAGCCCCCGCGTTACCCGAAGCCGAACGAGCTGGTGCAAATCTTTTCCCAGGACAAGAAGAATCCCGATACCTATCGCGGGTTTTCTTATCCGACCTATCTCGATATTCGCGACAAGAACAGCGTTTTCACCGAAGTAACGGCGCACAACCTGGCCATGGTCGGCGTCGGCGAAAAAAGTAATACTCGGCGCGCGTTTACCGATGTGGTGAGCTCGAATTATTTCTCGGTCATGGGCGTGATGCCGACCTTGGGTCGGAGCTTCCGAGCGGAGGAAGAAACACCGGGCCGAAGCGCGGCGGTCGCGATCGTGAGTTATAACTATTGGAAGCGTGAAGGGCTCAATCCGGCGCTGCTCGGTTCGAGCATCCTGATCGATTCCCGGCCTTTCACCGTGATCGGGATTTTGCCGCAAGGATTCACCGGCACGACCCAGGTTTTCGCGCCCGAGATCTGGTTGCCGCTCGGAGTTTATGATCAGGTGGCGAATGATTTCGAGACCGGGAACAAGGACAAGCTCAACGACCGCGCCGGACGACAGTTTATGATTGTCGGGCGTTTGAAGCCTGGAGTCACCGCGACAGGCGCGGAGCCATCCTTGAAGACGCTGGCGGCAAATCTCGAGAAAACCTATCCGGTGGAACAAAAGGACCAGACTTTTACGATCACGCCGCTCTCCCGGTTTTCACTGAGCACGCGCCCGACCAGTGGGAACAACATCAAGCGAATTGCCCCGATGCTCTTTGGCATGTCGGCGGTCGTGCTTCTGGTCGCCTGTCTGAATCTTGCCAATATGCTCCTCGCGCGCGGCGCGGCCCGGCGAAAGGAGATTGCGATCCGGCTGGCCCTTGGGAGCAGCCGCTGGCGGGTCATTCGCCAGTTACTCGCGGAGGGTTTTCTCCTCGCGCTCGCCGGGGGCGGATTCGGCTTGCTCCTTGGCCTCTGGTCATCCGATCTCCTTGTTTCCTCGTTAGGCAGAAAACTGCCGATCGATATCTATTGGCAGACCGGTCTGAACATGCCGGTGCTCATAGCGACCTTTATCTTTTGCCTCGTCGGCACGCTCGCTTTCGCCCTCGGGCCGGCGCTAAAACTGTCGAGATCGGCGGTAATCGGCGACCTAAAGGAAAACTCCGGCGAAGATATGCTCGTTAGGCGACACCGGTTCCTGCCGCGCCATCCGCTGGTCGTTCTCCAGATTGCCTTTTCGCTTGCTCTGCTCACTGCGGCGGCGCTTTTCATCCGCGGCGCAGGCAAGGCGGCGAATATTGACACCGGTTTACAAACGAGCACCAACTATCTGCTCGAGACCGATGCCAGTCTCGCAACCTATGATCAGGCAAGGTCGCAGGATGTTTATCGAACGCTCGAGGAACGGCTGGCCGGGTTGCCCGGGGTCGAGCACGCGAGTATCTCCTCCACCGTGCCCTTTGGAATGATCGACCTGAGCAAGTCGGTCCAAAGGGCCGGGGTTCATCCCTCCCCGGACTCGAAGCCAGCCACCGCAGCCGAGGGCCGAGCGTTCAACGCGACCTTGAATAGTGTCGGCGCAGATTATTTCAAGGCAGTTGGGCTATCGTTGCTCCGCGGTCGCAGTTTTAACTCCGCCGAAACGATGCAGCAAACCTCGGCCAAGGTGGCAATCGTCGATGCGGTCCTGGCAAAGAAGCTCTGGCCGGATGGCGACGCTTTGGGTCAGCAGATCCAGATTTCGGACAAGGAGGGGGCCGAGGCCAAGCCTAACGAGACAAAGAACTCGATCGAGGTTATCGGCATTGTGCCCTACACGCCCAGCAGCTTGTTCGACAAGAATTCCAACGGCACCCTTTATCTCCCGTTTGCCGGTGGCTTCCAAAGCAATGTCTTCTTTCAGCTTAAGTTTGCGCCTGGAGCCGGCCGCGATCTCACTGGGACTGCGGAGCTGATTCGGCGCACCGTGCGCGAAGTCGACGGTGCGCTTCCGATTCTTAGTCTCAGGACCTTTGCCCAGCATCTCGACGCGAACATGGAATTGTGGATCGTCCGCGCCGGGGCAACTTTGTTCAGCGTGTTCGGCGGGCTCGCTCTCGTCCTTGCCACCGTGGGAGTTTACGGGGTCAAAGCTTACTCGGTTGCGCGGCGGACCCGCGAGATTGGGATCCGCATGGCCCTGGGCGCGCAACGCGGAACAGTCCAACGCATGATCCTGCGCGAAGGCGCAGTCATGCTCGCAGGGGGAGTCTTACTTGGCCTGCTCCTGGCGGCAGCGACGGGCAAATTGATTAGCGGAATGCTTTATGATGTCGGCGCACTCGATCCGCTCGCGTTCACGATTGCGCCCCTCGTGCTCGCTGCGGCCGCGTTGCTCGCGACCTGGTTACCCGCCCAACGCGCAACCAGGATTAATCCAATGGTCGCGCTCCGCACTGCCTAAGGGGCGCATTGTTCCGCCGATCTGCGTTGAAGGCGAGCAGCCGTCTGCTGTCACTGGAATTTCTAACTCGGCAATTTAGTGGCTCCGCGGCGCCGCTGCTTGACCTAGCCACCACGTCCTACCGCGCGTCGGCATAGCCCACCACCTGGCCAGTGCTATTAATTCCGCGGCCGTAACTATTGCCATGAAGATTTAAAGCTCCAAGATCCTGCGGGGAAGTTGTGTAACTGTCCCAACGCGTCGCGTGAACTGTCCCATCAGATCTGCTGCTATAACCGACGATCATGCCTGCATTGTTGATCCCGAACGCGGGCGCAGTCGTTCCGCCGAGTGTCTGCAACTCAACGAGGCCGGTGGCCGACGACCAATAGAACCCGGCCAATTCGGGAGAGTTTAATCCCACTAATTCGTCGTTGTCGTTTATTCCCTGGGCGGCGGTATACCCGGAGCCATTGAGACTCCCTATATCTTGGGATCCGGTGCTGGCAGTCCAGAGCAGGGCATCGAACGATCCATCGGCCAGCGAGCCAGTGCCGGCAATGTGGGTAAAATTGTTGATGCTGGTGCCAACCGTATGGACGCCGCCCGGCAAAACGGGCAGGTAGGCGAAGGTGGCGGCGGATGTATCCCAGAGATACCCGTTCACAGTTGACCCTGTATAGAACTGACCGGTGACTTGATTAGAGTCATTAACTGAGAAACCATAATTTTTGTCCTGGTTGCCTGAGCCGAGAGGGAGGTGCATCCAGCGGTCCTGTCCGAACAAAGCCGGTTCATGGAGACCAGTGGTAAGAATTGCGGTTCCGGCCACAGTCCCGTTGATGTTAATGAAATTGGCCTGGCTCGAGCGGCCGAGAGAGAAATATGGAGTGAGATCGACCATGCCTTCGGCTTGAGTCCAGCGGAACGCGTGGATTGTAATGTTGTCACTAAGATACGAGTAGCCCACCACTACGCCGCGGCCATTGATGCCCAGAGCGTAGCTGTTCTCTCCCCCAAGAGTTCCAAGGTCTCTCATCCCTCTGGTGCTATCCCAGATAAAAGCATGAGATTTTGATGCCGGCGCATGGAGCAGCGGCTGTTGAGCGTTGCCTTGAATAGCGAGAGTTGCCGTTAGGCAAGTCAAGAAAGTGAAGAGTTTGTTATTGTTCATGGTTTACCCTTGGTTGAACGGCTGCATCGAATCATTGTTTTTAGGCCGCGTAATTGCCGCGGCATAGACTTGGCAAGGATTACCCGGAGCGTAATCATTACTACGAGATTACGAGGGGAAAGTTCTCGAAACGGCTAGTGTCTGGACGCCCCTGCTTTTCAAAGAAAATGTGCCCTGCAACACAGAGTGCGGCGAGCATCGGGAAACAATTCCGCCGACCCTCAAGGAGCCGATTATTGCGCGACTTCTAATAGTGGCCGTAGGGGGAGAAGAAGGCAGTTCCGGCGACGTCGGATAGCGAACTCCAGGCATTTGCCGGGACTTTTGGTAGCGAGTCGACCGTTTGGATTCCGTAGGGATTGCCGAAGAGATCGGACGCGGTGGTGTAGAGGGTGGTCCCATCCTTCAGAAAGGCGGTCCAGTCGACCGTGTTCACTAGCGCCCCGCTGCTTTTGCTGTTTTCGACCGCATACTGGTCGACCGCGGAATCGATTATGCGCAGATCGTTAAGAATCTTGCCGGCTTGGGAACGTTTGCGGGCGCGAAGAAAACCGGGGACTGCGATCGCTGCCAGCAGAGCGATGATCGCCACCACGATCATAATCTCTACGAGGGTAAAGCCCCCCATATTTTGCCTTG
>Ga0206945_1075_pt1 | contig 23208 bp, 16 predicted proteins | sample Alteio_BWOrgHeat_5_FD_152982 | JGI IMG/M metagenome (GOLD analysis project Ga0206945, IMG submission 152982) | Enriched cells from forest soil in Barre Woods Harvard Forest LTER site, Petersham, Massachusetts, United States -... | ecosystem: Environmental > Terrestrial > Soil > Temperate forest > O... | reverse complement strand
AGTGGCGGCGGCAGCTACACAAACAGCGGTCACGGCGGCTTCGCCAACTATGACGGCGGTGGCGGCGGCTACGGCGGTGGCGGCGGAGGCGGCGGCACCGGCGGCGGTGGCGGCGGTGGCAACAGCGGTGGCGGCGGCGGCTTCGGCGCTGGCGGCGGAGCCGGTTCCTATATCGATGCTTCCGGAACGGTGGTAACGGAGGTTTCCGGCGTGTCAGATCCTTTCGGAGACGGCAACGGCGAAGTGATCATTCAATTCATTTCTACCAACCCTCCTATTTCTAACCTGCTGATCACATCAGTCGTGTTAACCAATGGTAATGACGTGCTGATTTCATGGAATACACAAGGAACCACCAACGTCGTCCAAGTTGGCTCTGGTTCGCCCATAGGTGGCAGCTTCTCTACGAATTATTTCACAGACCTGACAAACATTGTTGTCACCACGGCGACGACTAACTTTTGGGATGTGGGCGCGGCCACAAACAGACCAGCCCGATACTACCGCATCCGCTCGCCCCAATAATCCGGCCAAGACAGTCTTACCCGGCGCGGAAATCTACGGAGTTCAAGGCGCAAGGTTCGCAAACCGTCCAAAGCGGGGAGCCAATTTCAATTCTGTTGCGCTGCAACGGGGATTGCCCTCGCGAATGGGCCAGTCGTGGCGATGCTCTCTTGTGGCCGCCGGGAAACGACCGCCGCCAGATTGGTGTTTCCAGTATTGCATGCGGCGGTCAGCGTATCGCGCAAGAATAGAACCGTCCCGGTGCGATGGGAAATCTCTTTCTCAATGAATTGATGGTCCATCGGAAAGTGTTGCAACCCTCTTTCAAACCTGTTTAAGCTTGGCCCGTACGGTGAGTTGTACCTAAACATCCAACAGTCGAGGGAGTATATCATGTCCAGTATCAGTCAGGTTGTACGGAGTCTGCAGAAGCAACAAAAACAATCCAAGCGTGAATTCGAACGGCTTGGCGAGGCGATCAAGGCGCTGGGTTCCCTGCATGGGGGTTCGGTCCGCTTCAATGGGATTGGCCGGCGAAAGCCAAAGTTTTCAGCCGCCGCGCGCGAAAGAATCGCAGCCGCGCAACGCGCCCGCTGGGCGAAGATCCGCGCCGCACAGAAGAAGTAAGGACTCGACGGGTTTGGGCCGTTCCCAACCCGGGTATATCGTTGGCCCCCGGTGCTGAACAGGCTGGAGTTACTGGTCTCAGCCCCGGGGCTTTGTGAAGATAGGATGTCCTCCTTGATCGTGATTATCGCGACGACGGCTGGTTACTGCGCTTCCACCGTTCAATCTGATGGCGCTTAAGTAAGAGGCCGTTTGTCCTTTCCTTGCAGTTTTTTCCGAGGTCTAATGCCGAAGAAATGCCCGCTCCCCGCGCCATCTTGTTTGATATCGGAGGGACGGTCCTCGACGAACGCCGGTATGATTTGGAAGCGGGTGTTGGCTCGCTGGTCGCGGAAGATTCCATCGTAACCGCCGAAATCTGCCGGATCTTTCGAGCCGAGCGTGACGACTGCCATCGCGTTAACCGGGAACTCGACCTGCCGAAGTGGCTTACCAAGTGTCTCTCACTCCGTGGTGACCTGGCGACACTCGAGGACACACTCTGGAGCGCGATCGTTACGTTGACGCCGGTTCCTGGTATCGAGACGGTGCTCCGCCGACTGACAAACGATCGCGTCCCGATCGCGGCGATCAGCAACGCGCCGTTTTCCGCGCGAATTCTCGAAGCCGAACTCAACAAGCATGGCTTGGGCGGTCACTTCCAGTTCGTGTTGTCCAGCGCCGACCTTGGATTCCGAAAGCCGGCACCGGTGATCTTCGAAACCGCGCTGTCACGACTGCGAGCAACTGCCGGACAGACTTGGTTCATTGGTGACACCTTCCGCGAAGATATCGTCGGTGCGACGGCGGCGGGACTCCGGCCCATCTTCATTTCCCAGGACGCGGTCGAACCGGGCACGGATTATACGGGCCATCAAATCCGTGATTGGAGTGAGTTTATGCCCATTTACGAAGCGGCTCGCGCAGACAAAGATGCTAAATAAGCTGACCTCCTAAATCCTCGCGTCGGGCGGTCGCTTCCACTAGTGTTATTCAACAATCGTGACTTTACGATCGCGCCAAGAAGCGACGACACCCCTCACCCGGCCCTCTCCCCCAAGGGGAGAGGGGAGTATGAAAGCAGCCTGGTGGTTGCTCTCCATCGGCGGGGAGCCGAGTTGGACGGAGCGGAGTCTGACGACACGCTGCACGTCGTACTCCCGCAGCAAATCCGTTTGTCTGCGGCAAAAGATGAAGTATTCGGGTGCGAGAAACGTTTCTGTGGTAGGTGTTTTCCTCTCCCCTCCGGGGGAGAGGATGAAGGTGAGGGGATTGACTGTAAAAAATCCGATTCGTTAAAGGATGATGGTTACACAACACTAGAAATATTCCGGCAATGGACTGGCACCAAACGATCTCAAAGTTTTGGCCGCATTTGGTCGCGGGCTTTGGCTTCCTCGCAGTCGTGTTTGCCTCGATCCACGTCCTGCTGCACAAACGCGATCCGCGCGCCGCGGCGCTCTGGATCGGTCTCATCTGGCTGCTGCCCGTGGTCGGGCCGATGCTTTATCTGGTATTCGGTATCAACCGCATCCGCCGTCGGGCCATCATGCTCGGTATACATAAAATCGACAGCCGGCCCATTCCGGAAGATTTAGGTGAAACCGAGGCCGTGGAAGCACGGCATCTGCAGCAACTCGCGCGCGTGGTGGGTCACGTTGTCGGGCAGCCGCTGACGGACGGCAACCTCGTTAAACCGCTGGTCAACGGCGACGAGGCGTTTCCCGCGATGCTTGCGGCGATTGATTCCGCCACCAAGTCGATTGCATTCACGACCTACATTTTTGACAACGACCCAAGCGGGAAACAGTTTGTCGACGCGCTGGCACGTGCAGTCAAACGCGGGGTGGCGGTGCGCGTATTGATTGATGCCGCCGGCACACGCTACTCGTGGCCGCCGATTACTCACCGGCTGGCGCACGCGCACATTCCGCATGCGAAATTCCTGCCGGCTTCCTTGCTCACGCCGTGGCGGGTAACAACGATCAACCTGCGCTGCCACCGCAAACTTCTCGTCGTGGACGGCCAGACGGCTTTCACCGGCGGCATGAATGTCCGCCACGGCAATGTGCTGGCTGACCACCCCAAAGGATCCGTGCAGGATTTGCAATTTCGCGTCGAGGGCCCGGTGGTGACACGATTGCAGGAGGCGTTCGTCAATGATTGGGCCTTCACCACCGGCGAAAAACTGGAAAACGACATCTGGTTCCCAGAATTGAAGGAATGCGGCGAAGTCATTGCACGTGTTATCACGGACGGGCCCGATGAAGATTTTGAAAAGTTTCGTTGGGCACTGCTCGCCGCACTGACCGAGGCGCAGACGTCCGTGCAGATTCTTACGCCGTATTTTCTGCCGGATACCGCGCTGATCACCGGGCTGAATCTGGCGGCCATGCGGGGCGTGCGCGTGGACATCGTGTTGCCGGCGAAAAACAACCTGCCGTTCGTGCACTGGGCATCGCGCTCCATGTGGTGGCAGGTACTCAAACGCGGCTGCCGGATCTGGCTCACTCCGCCGCCCTTCGACCACTCCAAGCTGATGATCGTGGACGGCCACTGGGTACTGCTCGGCTCGGCGAATTGGGACGCGCGCAGCCTGCGGTTGAATTTTGAATTGAACCTTGAATGTTACGGACACGATCTGGCCGGCGAGATGGAACGGGTGATTCAAAACAAACTCCACGGCGCGCGTGAAGTCACGCTTGAGGAAGTGAACGCGCGACCATTGCCTGCGAAATTGCGCGACGCCACTGCCCGGTTATTCTCACCGTATTTGTAAGCTGCACGGAGGGCGTGGGCTGTCGAGGTCTACGATTCTAAATGGGGTGGGGCGACTGAACCTGAAGTTTTGGTATCATTGGCCTATCTGAGCAGCCTGCAGTTGCGCGAGTGCGTTGCTGGCCTGTATAAAATCAGGTCGAAGCCGGAGCGCTTGTTCATATTGCTCGCTCGCCTCGGTCGTGCGCCCGAGCTTCTGTAATGCAAGCCCCAAATTGAAGTGGGCCTCGACGTAATCAGGTTTGATTCGGAGAGCCTGTTCATACTGTGCAACGGCCTCTGGCAACTTACCCATGCGTTGCAAAATGGCGCCCAAGTTGCCGTGCGCCTCGGCATAATCGGGATTGATTCGCAGCGCCGCTTCATATTCTCCGATGGCCACCGGCACGTCGCCCACTCGTAGACACACGTTTGCCAGGTTGACATGCGCCTCGATATAACCCGGGTTGGTTCGCAACGCCTGCTCGTACTGTTCAACTGCCTCATCCGCCCGGCCCCCTTTCTCCAACGCGACCCCCAGGCTGTAGTGTGCCTCGGCGTAATCGGGATTGATCCGCAGCGCCTCTGCGTAATGTCGCATGGCGTCGGTAGGCTTGTTCAGTTTCTCCAATGCCACCCCAAGATGGAAATGGGCTCGGGCGTAATTCGGCTTGATTCGTAGCGCCACCTCGTAATCTGCAACCGCTTCCGGCAGCTTGCCGATCTGATTCAGGATAACTCCACGATTGCAGTACGCCTCGGAGTAATCCGTCTTGATCCGTAGCGCTTCGGTGTATTGTGTGATCGCGTCCTGCACCCGGCCCTGCATGAAAAGAGCGGTCCCCAGATTGTAGTGCGCCTCGGCGGAATCGGGCTCGATCCGCAGTGCTTGCTCGTAGTGGGCAATGGCTTCCTCGATCCTGCCCGTTCGCTCCAAAATGGCCCCCAAATTGACGTGCGCCGCGGCTAAATCGGGTTTGATCCGCAAGGCCTGCTCGTAATGTTCCGCCGCCTCGGGTGTCCTGCCCAATTCCATCATGGCCATTCCAAAATTATAGTGCGCCTCGGCGGAATCGGGATTCAGACGTAATGCCTCCTCGTCCTGCGCCACGGCTTCCTGCAGATTGCCCAACTGACCTAGCACAAGCCCCAAGTACGTGTGCGCCAGCCCCTGTTGCGGCTCAATTTCGACATCTCGTTGCGCATATTGGAGTGCCTCACTAGCCCTTCCCTGATCCAACAATACGATGGCGAGGTCCCGGTTTGCCTGGCCCGAGTTCGGGAACTCCGCCAGGGCAACTCGGCGCAGCGTTTCGTCGTTTCGCCAATCCGGTATTACGCCGCGAGTGCGCGCTCCGAAGGCGCACAGTTGGCCCGCCATCAAACCGACCAGCGCCAGACGTGCGGCGGTCGTCGAACGCCGCCAGATCCATATCCCTGCCGCACCGGCCAGCAAAAGCAACGGTAGCATCGCCACGTAGGCATGCCGCTGCCCCACTACTTCAAGGCCCACCGGCATCAGTCCGGAGACGGGGAGAACCAGCATTACGTACGCCCCCCAAGCCGCCAACAACATGGGCATGCGTCGCCTTTCAATGATGACAACCGCTGTGATCATGACAACCGTGAGAACGGACGCCAACACCGGCCACTGATCCAGCGACAGGCCGAAGGAAACGGGATAGCGAGGTGACAAATGAGACGGCCAAACCAACTTCGACGGATAAAACGTCAGACTCTCGAACGCGAGGAACACACGATCGGAGAACGGGATCGTTGCCAAAGGAAGGAGTAAACCGCCCTGTCTCTTGGCAATCAATGTCGCAAGGCTCGCCGCTGCCGCTAGGGCAATCAAGGGCACCTTCTCTCCGAGCAACCGGCCCCAGCCCAATTGCTCGTGGCGTCGCAACGGAAAGTAATCGATTGCCAGCATCGCGAACGGCAGCGACACCGCCATCGGTTTGCATAACAGCGCCGCCAGATACAGCATCCACACCACCCAGCGACGCACACCCGCAGTGTACGCCCAGACGCTACCGATCACAAAAGTCGTGCACAGTACTTGCGTTCGACTCGAAATACATGCCGTCGATTCCACTTGCAACGGATGAATCGCGAACACGACGGCCACCCACAAGGCCACCGTTAGCCGCTCCCCCGTGGTCAAGGCTGTCGCGCCCAGGAGCGTCCACAAAAACCCGAATACCAGCGCCGCATTGAGCGCGTGCAGCACCACGCCGGTCGCATGGTGACCCATCGCATTCTTTCCCCATAGCTGGTAGTCGAGGACGTGGGACAACCGCACCAGGGGCTGATAGTACGAATCGGTGCATGTGAACGCCCATTTCACCGCGTTCCATGTCATCCCGTTCCACCGCACCGACTGCCGCAGGGACTCAGCATCATCGCCATACGCGAGGATCTGCCCATGGACACTCGGCCAATGCAGCCAGATGGTAGCCGCAAATATCACAAGCCCTAATCCGAGCAACTTCGTGCGGCTGACATTCATTCAAACCAGAAATGATCGTTTTTTGGAAAAACAATTATAACGGGCTTGCATCGGTGGAATCAAGAACACTGAAACCTTGGAACTTTAAAGCGCAAGATTCGCAAACCATTCAAAGCGAGGACACCTTTTCATGCTTTCCTCGCGGTTCCATCAGCGGTCTAATGGGATGGTCGTCCTGTGCGGGTGGACATCCTGTTGACGGCGGAAAACAACCTGCTGTTCGTGCATTGGGCCGCGCGCAGCCTGCGGCTGAATTTTGAATTGAACGTTGAATGTTACGGACACGATCTCGCCTGCGGAATGGAAACCGTGATTCAAAACAAACTTCGCGGCGCGCGCGAAGTCACCCTTGAGGAAGTGAACGCCAGATCGTTACCCGCGAAATTGCGCGACGCTACTGCCCGGTTGTTTTCGCCTTACTTGTAAGCTGCATTGAGGGGATGAGCTATCGAGGCTCGCAATTTTAGGAAGGGTTTTTTGTGCTTTCCTCGTGATTCTATCAGAGGTTTAATGGCTTTGCACACTTAACTGTTCTAGAGGGAAAAGTGCCTGATGCTGCGTAGCTTGGTATTACTACTGCTTCTTATTACGTGTGGGTGTGTCGTAAAGGCAACGAGACCGGACAAGGCACACAATCCGGTTGCCGATGTTTGGGAGCCGTATATCGCCAGTCTTATGACACCGAGTGAGAGCCCCTACCAGTTCGAAGCTGTTCGAGCCAAGCTAGACCAAATGCCGCAGCAATTTCGCATTCCATACATGGTTGGTCAGTTGTCGGACAAGCGGCTTACGCATGAGAGATTCACGAACACGACAGGAGGGACTCTCTACCAACAGAGAGTCTGCGATTTAGCGGCTTTCTTCATCACGGACTATCGTCCTTCCAATTTCGATTCATCAACTATAGTTAGTGAGCCTCTGTTCGACGATTTCTGGTTTCCTGAGTCCTCGCCTATTGAAGAACGCGACAAGGCAATCCGCAGAATCTTAGAGTGGTGGCAAAGCGAAGGGAAAGAACGATTCAGAGGCCGAAGTCTTACGCCTGGCGATTTGGTTCAGCCAACTGCGTCCCACTGAGCGGCACGTTTCGGAAGTTCAAATCGCCAAGTTCGCGAATCGTCTAACGCGGAGAACCAATTTCTCAGGCCATCTGGATCACGAGCGCGGTGGTGTTGTCGCGACCGTCTTTTTCCAGTGACTCTTTCACGAGGCGGTGCGCGGGGTTGGTCTTGGCTTTGGTGGATTTGGGCGGACGCAGGAATTCGAGGAGATGATTGTCGTAGAGGCCTTCCACCAGGCCGTCTGTGCAGAGGAGGAAGATGTCGCCGGGTTCGTGGGCCACGGCGCCGAGTTGCGGGTCGACGAACTGGTTATCGCCGCCGAGGGATTTTTGGAGGACATTGCGGCGGGGGTGCGTACGGGCTTCGCGTTCGTTGATCTGGCCGTTGCGCAACAGCCAGTCAACATGCGTGTCGTCCTGGCTGAGTTGTTTGATGTCGCCGGTCCGCGCCGGCAGATAATAGATCCGGCTGTCGCCGATGTGCGCGAAATACGTCCAGCGCGGCGTGAACCAGCACAGGCTCAACGTGGCTTCCATCCCGGCGCATTCGTGGTAACTGCTTCCCACGTAAGACAGCGCCTCGTGGATTTCATTGAAAAGCTCCGTGAGCACGTCGTCAACCCCGGCGGTCAATCCTGCGGCGGAGAGTTGGAAGGAGCGGGGGAGTAGCGTGGTGATTTTTTCGACCGCGATCCGGCTGGCGTATTCCCCGGCCTTCGCCCCGCCCATGCCATCGCTGACCGCGAAAACGAAGTCCGTGCTTTTGATCGAAGCCTCCCCGTGTTTTCCCAGGCGATGAAGTTCTTTGGAATTAAACTGGAGACCCAGGAAAGCGTCTTCATTGTTGGTCCGGACGTTGCCGCGATCGGTCTCGCCGAACCACGTAAGACGTTTCGAGGCTGGTACCTTGCGTTTGGAGTCCATTACTCGAAGCCCGGGAGGATGGTGGCCAGTTCGAAATCGATCACGCAAAAGCGCCCGTCGGATTGGCGATAGGTCACATTGCGGATGTCAGGGTCGTCATGGCGGACGCCGAAAGGTTCCAGCTCGGCAAACAATTCCTTCAAGCGTTTCTCGTCCAGATGCTCCACACGGGTACCACAGTTGGTGGTGACGATCTGAAGCTGTTTGGGATGGGCTTCGAGCAAGCGGGGGACAAACCCGCAGCCGCGAGCCTGGAGATGGCGGAGGATCCGCACCTCGTTGGTGAACCGGGCCCGCGCATCCGGGCCATGGTAGGTCTTGTACACCCGTCCATCGAAACTCAGGCGGACCGTCGCCCGGAGCGTATCCTTCACTTGCAGCATTTGACCGCCGACTATGGCGCATTTCGTTCCTTGGGGAAAGACACTTTGTCGGTATTGAAATCGCCCAGCCCGAGCAAAAAAATACAGTTGGGATTCCGTGAGCATATTTCAAAATACAAATTGCAAAATGAGAGGAAACGCCCTGCCGGAGGGCTTATCCGCGCCCTCTCAGCGAAGGTTGCGCAGCAATTTTTTCCAGGTGGCATTTCGCTTGCTAAACCGGCGAGCGCCGTTACGGTAGGCGAGTTTGTCGACCGAAAATCAAAACAAGAACATCCGGAATTCACGCACATGGCAAAATACAAATTGGAATATCTCTGGCTGGACGGATATGAACCCGTCGCCAACCTCCGTGGTAAAACGCAGGTCAAGGAGTTCGACACTTTCCCGGAACTTGAAGAACTCCCGATGTGGGGGTTTGACGGGAGCTCGACCCGGCAAGCAGAAGGACATAACTCCGACTGTATGCTCAAACCTGTCGCTGTCTTCCCGGATACCACCAAGAAGAACGGTGTCCTCGTCATGTGCGAAGTCATGATGCCCGATGGTAAGACCCCGCACCCGAGCAATGCCCGCGCAACCATTCTGGACGACCCGGGTGCCTGGTTCGGGTTCGAACAGGAATATTTCCTCTACAAGGACGGCGCGCCGCTGGGCTTCCCGAAGGGTGGCGGCTTCCCGCCACCGCAAGGTGAATACTACACGGGCGTCGGTTACCGGAACGTCGGCGATTTGGCCCGTGAGATCGTGGATACCCATCTCGACCTCTGCCTCGACGCCGGCATCAATCACGAGGGCATCAATTCCGAAGTGGCCAAGGGCCAGTGGGAATTCCAAATCTTCGGCAAAGGCTCCCGGACCGCGGCGGACCAGATGTGGATGGCCCGCTATCTCATGCTGCGCCTTTGCGAAAAATATGGCGTGGATGTGAACTGGCATTGCAAACCGCTCGGCAAGGACGTGGATTGGAACGGCTCGGGCATGCACACGAACTTCTCGACGAAGCATATGCGCGAGGTCGGCGGCAAAAAATACTTCGAGAAGTTGATGGCCGCGTTCGACAAATACAAGAACGAGCACATTGCGGTCTATGGCCCGGACAATCACCTGCGCCTGACCGGCTTGCACGAGACGCAGTCCATCGACAAGTTCAATTACGGCATCGCGAACCGTGGCGCGTCCGTCCGTGTGCCGCATAGCTTCGTCAACGCCGGCTACAAGGGCTACCTGGAAGATCGCCGTCCGAACTCACAGGGCGATCCGTACAAGATCACCAGCCGGATCCTCCAGACGATCAAGACAGTGCCGACCAAGTAAGATTCACGTCGAGTCTGGCAATTCACCAAAGGCCGTGCGCTAACGCGCACGGCCTTTGTGCTTTGCTTGCGGTTCATTGGGAGGTCTACTAGTAGGGTCCGTTCACTCCACTCGGTGGAGCAGGGGATTGAATTATGAATACCAAACCGCGAGGTGTTGGATTGTTGGTCCTGGCTTTATTTTTTGTAGTGGCTGGTGCGAATCATTTTTTGAATCCCGGCCCCTACCTCGCCATGATGCCGCCGTACCTTCCGTGGCATGAAGGGTCGATTGTCGTCAGTGGCATCGCGGAGATTGCGGGCGGCCTGGGCGTTCTCATCCCCAAAATGCGACGGTTTGCGGGCTGGGGACTGATCATTTTACTGGTCGCCGTGTTTCCGGCGAACGTGCAAGTGGCGTTGCACGGTTGGCCCGGCGTCCAGTTGCCGCAGTGGACATTATGGGCGCGTCTTCCCCTGCAAGGTGTATTGATTGTCTGGGTCTATTGGGTCTGTCGTGACCGCGTTGAGTGAACGGGCGAAACAAATCGTGTCCCTCCAGGCCACAGACTAAGAGGCCGCCAAGGTTACTGTCATAAGCTCGGTTGACCCGTGACGTACTGGGTGTACGTTGGGTTGGGCGTCAGGCAATCCGAGGGGCTTGACAGAGGGGTTCCAGCTCTTATAGAAAGCCACGCGAGGGTCCGTTGTTTTTCGAATGACGGAGGGGATTGTTCCCACTGGCTGGCGAGAATCGTTGCTTCCAACCTGCGAGCGTACCCGTCGCTCGGAGGTAACAAGATAACATGAGCAAGACATCACGAAATGATGTTACAAATTCAACCGTTTTTGCGGCTGCTCCGGGTAAGGGCAAGGTATTCCGCTTTCGTGCTGGTGGTCCTGACATCCGCTGCCTGTTTCCGTGCAACGATGGCGGATGCCCAGGAAGCATCCAACCTCTTCATCTATTCTTTTGATCCATTAGTTTCCAAGATTTCCGTGGCGCCCGCCGCACGTTGGGGTTTGTTTCGTCAGTCCGACGCCATTGTGATCGGCACCGCGGACAATTCTTCCATCCGCGTGTTGGCCGAGAACGGCTTGGTTGTGTACCTCGGCCCCCCGACTTCGTTGCAGCTTGCCGTTGGGCATTATTTCGTCGAATGCAACGGCGACCGCAACCAGTTCGCCGTGTTGCCGGACGACTACGCGGGCGCTTCCTTCCTGTGCACCGACGCCGACGATGGAACCGATAGCTCACTGACCACACGGTTGGCCCAAGTCGATCCCTCCTGGGTGCGTTCGGGAGATGGTCAATGGGCCATCGTCGAGGCTCAGCAGGGCGTCTTTAACTGGGCCGCCATGGACCTGACCGTTGCCACCAACCCGGGGCGCAAGATCATTGCCTACGTGGGAGACACGTCGCCCGCCTGGGTGAATTCCAACAATTTCGTCGCCAGCTACACGCAGTTCGTCCAGGCCCTGGCCACTCGGTACGCCAACCAATTGGCTTACGTCGAAGTGTGGAACGAGCCTTGGTACAACAAGTTTCCCAACACCACCAACCTCAATACCTTCGTGCCCTTTTACCTGCAACTGCTGGCCCAGTGCCGTTCGACCGTCAAAACCATCAATCCTGCCATCCAGGTGATTGGACCGGCCTTCTCCGGCATCGTCAAAGATGAGTCGCTGGCCATGACCAACAGCATTGCCTTGTTTGACGGCTGGTCCTGGCACGACTACGAGCGCGGCTTGTATGCGCCCGACCAGGAGTACGGCGCCCCCGGTTGGTCCCCGGCCCTGGAGACCGACCACCTGACTCCTTATTTTGGCAACTTCGCCACGCAGAAACCGCTCTTGGTCGACGAACTCGGCTTGTACGGCCAGAGTGCCCTCGGGATCGTCAATACCGGCAGTCTGACCGGATATCAATCCGGCCTCGACTGGTACCATGGGATGTGTCGGACCATCAAAACCGCGGTGATGTACCGGGCTTGCGGGGTGGAAGCCCTGAGTCCCTCTATTCTGGCCCAATACGCGCAGCCGCCGGATCCAAATCTGGAATTGTACGGCTGGGACATGTCGGGGACCAACTCGGATCTGCCGCGCGGGCCGCACCCCAAGACCTCGGCCTTCTTGATGACCTGCTACTGGCTCAACGGCGCGACGTTGGTGGACTACCGCACGCCCGGCCAAGTGGCTTTCTTGTACGCCTGGCAACTTACCAACAACACCGCTATCGTCTTTGCTTGGGCTGCGGAAGGACAAACCGTGCCACTGACGAGCAGCACCCTGGCCGCGACGGACATCTACGGCGCAAGTACTAATGTGAGCGCACTGACGGAAACGCCGGTGCTCTTCCGTTCGAGCAGCCTGAGTGCTGCAGCGCTTCTGACCAACGTCCTAGCGGTTCTCCCGTCGAACCTGAATCTTCCTCCGGTGCTCACTCCCATCGCCAGTCAATCCGTTTCGCAGGGACAATCTCTGCAGTTCACCGTCTCGGCGACTGATCCCAACCATTATTCGCTGATATACTCGGCTGCGCCGTTGCCGACCGGCGCGACGTTCAATCCCATCACGGGCGTGTTTTCGTGGACGCCCACCGGCAGCCAGTTGGGAGCCTATCCCATCACATTTACGGCCACGGACAATCCAACAACGAGCGCCTCGGTTTCTGTCACGATTACCGTCGTCGGGAATCTGTTGGACAAGCTCGCCAATTACTGGAAGTTCGACGCGAATGCGGGAACCACCGCGGTCGATTCCGCCGGGCTTGCCGGCGGGACGCTATCGAACATCCCGCCTTCCGGGTGGGTTCCCGGCAAGTACGGTTCGGCCTTGAGTTTTAACGGCACAAATTCGTGTGTAGTACTGCCCAGTAGCCCGCTCTTCTTTACCAATAATTTTACAGTGTCAGCCTGGCTTTATCCGCGCAACGCTGCGAGCATCAGTTCCTTTATCTCCGTGCGATCCACCTATCTGGTAAACGGATTCCGATTCTTTATCAATAACAACAGCATATTTGTACAAGGGGAGACCACCTTAGGTTATCAGCAGGCAACTTTTGACAGTGGCGCCATCCAAAATGGCAGTTGGTACCATGTGGCGGTCGTCTATGACAATTCCACCATTCTCGTCTATGTGAACGGCGTCTACGTGGGGAGCGCCTACTGGGGCGGAAACATGATTATGAACTCCAGCGCCTCGAGTCATATCGGAACCGAGGGGAGCTATTTCTTTAACGGCATCATCGACGAGGTAATGATCTTCACCCGCACCCTGGGTCCAAGCGAGATCACGCTCTTGTATCAAGGAGCTTATCAGTTGCCCATACCCACCACGTCGCTGAAATTGACCGGTTCGAATTCGGTGGTCAGCTTCACGACTTTGACGAACGCAACTTATGAAGTGGACTCCCGGGGTGACATGTTGACCGGCACCTGGTTGGTTTTGACCAACGGCATTGTTGGGACCGGCGGCACTCTTTCGAATACCGACGTGGGGGCTGTGAGTCAGGGCAGGCGCTTCTATCGCGTTGTTGCTCATTACTAGAACGCGCGAGCGCAACCTATGCGTTGTTCGACACGGGGAATAAGTCGCCCGCGGAACTCCCGACGGAGCACCGACGAATTGATTGGCCGCGCGACGTGGATCGCGCCCCGCCTGTTCAGGGCAGGTTCGCGTTGACGGAGGACAAGGTATTATTGACCTTGCTACCGAGCCCTTGGAGCACCAGAATCGCGACGACCGCGATCAACGCCAGGATGAGCGCGTACTCGACCAGGCTCTGGCCGGATTGTTTCCTGATCCCGCGAACGAATTTCTGCAAACGCTTTTTCATTTGTTTCTCCTAACCGTGGAATGGATTGAACCCTAACAATGGTGATGTTGTCACGGAGAGCAGGAAAAGCAAGGCTTTTCGGGCCGTCAATGATGTTGGGAGCGCCTCTTGGAAGAGAAGCCGCAACAGGAGCGCTGGGAAATATATCGGGATATGACTCGGAGAAAAGGAGTTATTGAGAATGGCCGTCAAATAGGCGAGGATTATTACAAATTGTAATCTCGTTGACTTCTTACCGGACGCGCTCGTTAAGAATGCGAAACTGGTCAGGAAATGATCGCCAGTAGACTTCAAAAGGTGCTTTTCCGAAAAGAAAACGCTTGCATTGAGCATTGAGATTTGTATGATGGTCAGTGGAGAAGCAAAAGGCTTGTCGGCGCGGCGGGTTTGGATCAAAAGCAGAAAGGCGAGGATAAGGTTTATGCAAACGTTCGCACTGAAGCGAGTTTTACTTGTTGGTAGTATCTCGGCGGCGATCTGTCTCAGTTATACTTTTTCATCATCGGCCAGTACCAACTACGTGACCGATCCGGGTTTTGAACTTGGCACGCCAGCATCCGCCGGTGGTTGGACTGCTTTCAATGGCGCGGTTCTTACATCGACCGGTCATGTTCGCACTGGTGCAAAGGCTATAAGGTTGCCGGCGGGCAATGGCATCGGAGCCTTCGAAACCATTAGTAACGTAGCGTTCACGGCCGGCACTCAGTTTGATCTGACGGCTTGGGGTTTTGTCACGAACACCATGACTGCCGGCTTCGTCGGTATTCAGGCCACGTTCTTCAATGTCACGGGCACCACCACACAGAATTTGGGCACTGTCGAGTCGGGTCCCGGCAACGCCATCTTCTCGAACCATCTTGATTCTAACAGCGTCCTTAACACGTGGATTCCGCTCGACACTGGGGTGTTCACGGCGCCTTCCACGCTCCCAATATCCTACATGCAAGTATTCCCTCTGGCCGTCGACGGCGGCTCCACCGGGGGCAGTGTTTGGGAGGATGATTTTAGCCTGGTGATTGTTCCCGAGCCTTCGACGATTGCGCTTGGGATGATGGGCCTTGGTTTGCCGCTGTTGATGATGCGTCGTCGTCGCAGTCGCTAGGCTTGGGCTACTTTGACAGGGTCGGACCCCGATTCCTCACACACGCCGCGACTGCGGCGTGTGTGAGTTTTTTTGTATGTGTGCAGCTCCGAACGAGAAGGAAGGTTGCGATCAAATTGGTTTTTCCTAAGACGTTCTTAACTCTCTGCGCGGTCGTTGCCTCGTGGTGGGTGCTCGGCGGGTCTGCAAGCACAGCTCACGCTCAGACATACACTCCGCCGACCAGCAACCGATCCGATCTGCTTCTGGACGACAGTTGGAAGTTCATCCTATCGGACGTGGAGGCGGCGACGAATGTTGTGTTTGATGATTCTTCCTGGACGGCAATCACGCTCCCGCATACGTGGAACAATCTGGACGGCCAGGATGGTGGAGGTAATTACTTCCGCGGCATCGGCTGGTACCGGCGGCACTACACGGTCGATGGCTCGTACACCAACCGCGAGATATTCCTGAAATTCGACGGTGCGAACATCGTCGCCGACGTGTACGTGAACGGCACATTTCTCGGCGAGCACCAGGGCGGATTTTCCGCGTTCGTGTTCGACGTGACGCCCTACATCAATGTCGGGACCGACAACGTCATCGCGGTGAAGATGAACAACGCGTTCAATGCCGATATCCCGCCGCTGGATGCCGATTTCACTTTTTTTGGCGGGATTTACCGGGATGTCCATTTGCTTGTGACAGACAAACTGCACATCACGCCACTCGACTACGGCTCGCCGGGCGTTTACCTGAAGCAGACCAGCGTGAGCAGCAACTCCGCCAACCTGCAGGTCACGACCAAACTCCGCAATGACACGGCCGGCAGTTCCAACATCACGCTCACCACGGTGATCGTGGACGCGACGAACAACGTCGTGGCCACGTTAACGACCAATCAACTACTCAATGCGGGCAGCGATCTGGCGATTGTCCAAACCACCACCATTTCCAATCCTCACCTCTGGAGCGGGCGCGCCGATCCCTATCTCTATCAGGCGTACATTCAGGTCAGCGACAGCACCACCAACAATGACCTCGTCCAACAGCCGCTCGGCTTTCGTTATTTCAGCGTCGATATGAACACGGGTTTCCACCTCAACAGCCAGTACCTTGACCTGCATGGCGTTGATTTTCATCAAGACCGGCTAAACGAGGGCTGGGCCATTAGCCAGGCCGACATGACACAGGATGTAGGCTTCGTCATGGAAATGGGCTGCACGGTTGTTCGCCTCTCACACTACCAACATCCGCAGACCGAATATAATCTGCTGGATCAAAACGGGGTTGTTGCCTGGAGCGAGATTCCCCTGATCGATTACATCACGTCCGACATCAATTTCTCCAACAACGCAAGCCAGCAGTTGATTGAGACAATTCGCCAGAACTACAACCACCCCTCCATTTGTTTCTGGGGAGTTTACAACGAAATCATACTGGATACCGGCCCCGATCCGCGTCCGCTGGTCCAGGCCCTGAATCAATTGGCGCATAGCGAAGATCCGACGCGTCTCACGACAGCCGCCTCCTGTTGCGCGGATAACGGCGACCCGCTCAACTGGTATACCGACGTCACGGGGTTCAACGAGTATTACGGTTGGTACACCGGCGCGTACACGGACTTCGGTGGGGCGATGGACACTAAATTCCAGGGCGCCCAGCACGCGATGGGCATCAGTGAATATGGCGCGGGGGCCAGCATCTTCCAGCATCAGGAGAATCCGTCGGAACCGGCCAATCCGAGCAGCCCGGGTGTTCCGCATTACGAGGAATACCAGAACCTCCTGCACGAATCCACCTGGCAACAGATGCAGGCGCGGCCGTATCTGTGGCTCAAGACGGTCTGGAACATGTTCGATTTCGCCTCGGACGCGCGCAACGAAGGCGATACTCACGGCCGCAATGACAAGGGCCTCGTGACGTACGACCGTCAAACGCGCAAAGATTCCTTCTACTGGTACAAGGCGAATTGGACGACCAACGGTTTCGTTTACATTTCCAGCCGCCGTTTTACGCCACGGGCCACCACCACAGTGGAGGTCAAGGCGTATTCCAATGGCGACAACGTCCAACTTCTGATCAACGGCGTTTCGCGGGGCACGCTCACCAGCACCAATCACATTTACAAATGGAGCGGCCAGACCCTGGCCGGCGGCAGCAACACGCTGGTCGCCATCGGCACACAGGGCAGCCAGACGTACACCGACACGGTCGTCTGGGTCGTGGCCACGGCGATCAATTCCGGTGGCCCCGCTGTCGGTTCGTTTGCCGCCGACGCCTACTTTACGGCGGGTGCAACCTCTTCGAGCACGAACACAATCGACACCAGCACTGTGTCGAATCCTGCGCCACAAGCCGTGTACCAGAGTTCACGCTTTGGCAACTTCTCGTACGTGTTTCCCGGACTCGTAACCGCTTCCAACTATCTCGTGCGGTTGCATTTCGCCGACTACTTTTGGACCACCACCGGCCAGCGCCTCTTTAACGTCTCCATCAACGGCACACAGGTCCTTTCGAACTTCGATATCATCGCTGCCGCAGGCGCCCCGAACCGGGCGAACATCCAGCAGTTCGTTTCCGCCACCGACAACAGCGGGCAAATAACGGTCCAATATACCACCCTCAAGGACAACGCGTTATCAAGCGGCATTGAATTGATCCCCAACGGGCTGGTCTCCAACCGGCCCCCGGTCATTGTGGTCAACTCGCCGGTGGGAGCTCTCGCCACGCTTAACAACACGAACTCCGCTCTGGTTCTCAACACCACCGTTACCGACGACGGGAATCCGCAGCCGTCCACGCTGACAATGGCGTGGACGCAGGTCGCGGGTCCCGGTACTGTGATCTTCGGTTCGTCCAACGCCCCAATCACGACCGCCATCTTTCCACAATCCGGTGCGTACATTCTCCAGCTCACGGCCAGCGACGGGCAATTGCAATCGGTCCAAAATATCAATGTCACCGTCGGTCCCGCCACGGTTTACGCAGCGGGCCTCACGGCCTACTGGAAGTTTGATGAGACCAGCGGCACCACCGCGTTCGACTCGTCCGGTAACGGGCTGAACGCGACCGCCTCCAGCGCCGGACTGTGGACGACCAACGGCTTTCTCAATGGGGCGGTGAACATCAACAACACGGCGGCCAACAACGTCAATGCCGGCCATCCGACGGCGTTGAATAATTTGTTCAGTACGGGCGCGACCGTGTGCGCGTACATTAATACCGCGAGCCTCGGCGGCGGCAGCCTCGGTCGGATCATGGACAAGAGCGGAACGGGCTGGATCCTGTACACGCAGAATTCATTCATTAGCGGCCAGTACCAATTGCAGTTCGAGCAGGCGTTTACGAATAATCGCACGAACAAATGGCAGACGGGGCACATCATTACCACCAGCACCTGGGCGCATGTGGCCATTTCCTACAGCAGCAGTTCCCAGTCGAATATTCCCGGCTTCTACGTCAACGGTGTGGCCCAGAGCATCACGGATGTGAGCACCGGGCCGGGAGGCCTGGGTGAGACGACGTTGAATGATTCCGCCCAGAACCTGATGATCGGCAACCGTGCCGATGCCGCGCGGCCATTCGGCGGACGGATTGATGACGTGCGGATCTACAGTCGCCCACTCTCGGCCGCCGAGGTCTTTGGTCTCGCGACGTTGCCGACGGGCGACCGCGCGCCGGTAGTGAGCGCCGGGACCAACCAGGTTGGCTATGTTGGCATACCGATTTCGTTGGTGGGGACGGCGACGGACGACGGGTTGCCCAACCCGCCGGGCGCATTGACGACTACCTGGAGCCAGATCAGCGGCGCCGGGACCGCGACGTTTGGCAACGCGAATGCCACGAACACGACGGTCACGTTCAATACGACCGGTGTGTACGACCTGCGCCTGACAGCGGACGATGGCCAGGCGCAAGCCGCGAGTGATGTGACGATCACGGTGATGGATCCGACGGCGTTCCAGTTATGGCAGTACCAGTATTTTAACTGTGTCGATTGTCCGCAGTCCGTGGCCAATGCTGATCCTGACGGTGACGGCATGAACAATCTGCAGGAATTCCAAGCGGGCACCGATCCCACGAATAGTAAATCCGCGTTCCGCATTACTTCCGTGACGGCCCAGGGCAACGACGTGCGGGTGACCTGGACGACAGTCGGCGGCGTGAGCTATGTGGTCCAGGATGCGACGACCGCCGGATACGCCAGCAATAGTTTTGCGGATCTGAGCCCGCTAATTTCCGTGCCGGGCAGTGGCGAGTCCACGACGAATTATCTCGATGCGGGCGCGGTCACGAATGGCCCCGGACGGTACTACCGGGTTCGCCTCGGGCCGTAGTTTTCGACGTTCCTCGAGAAGAGTTGTGTCGCCGGCATCCGGGTACCGTTCGCGTTCGTAGATACTCTGGAGTAGAGAACCACCCTCGAAAGGGGGACTTTGCGAGTCTGTTTTGCGCAGTGCAAACGAAATCTCAGGATTGATTTTTCGATGTAATACCCTGATGGGGGCCAATTTCTCATTTGCATGTCGTTCCGGCAGTTAGGGCTGTGATGAAAACGTTGTCATTTGCTTTTTGGATTGCATTTCTTGGGCAATTTGGGCATAATAAAGCGACTTCAATACGGGAACAGTTCACGATGACTGCACTACGCCGCCTTCTCACTTCTTTGCCTCGAACCAAACCAGCCTCTTGGATGTTAGTCCTCGGCGGCTCATTGCTCTTTGGAATGTTCGGGGTGGGAGCGCCCACGACGTATGCTCAAAGCCTGACGCTCATCTGGAGTGATGAGTTCAACAGTGTCACCAGTTCCAATGTCGATAACACCAAATGGACGTTCGAAAGCGGTAACAATGGCGGCTGGGGCAATAATGAGCTGGAGTTTTACACCAGCCGCACCAACAACGCTTATGTCGGGGGAGGCTTGCTCCATATCCACGCGCAGGTCGAGAACACCAACGGATTTCGTTTCACCTCCGCCCGCATGAAGACCCAGGGCCTGTTTTGGACGCTGTATGGCCGGATCGAATGGCGCTCCCGTTTCCCTTCCGGCACGGGCATGTGGCCCGCACTCTGGATGATGGGAACGAACATTGCCAACCTCGGGTGGCCGGGTTGCGGGGAAATCGACGTCGTGGAGAATAACGGCACACCCAATTTCGAGCAGGGAAGCATCCATTCCGGCACGGATGCGACTCAGATTTACAATTTTACTGGTGGCGATTCGGTCACCAACTTCCACGTTTATGATTTGGACTGGACGTCCAATTCGATCACGTGGTCAGTTGATGGTACGCCTTACGAAACCCAAACCAGTTGGGGAAGTTCGACAGGCAATCCATATCCATTTCCCTTTAACCAGCCATTTTTCCTGCTTATGAACCTCGCGACCGGCGGCAATTATGTTGGCAATCCGAGTACCAACGCCATCGCGGCTTCTCTGCCCCAGGAAATACAGGTGGATTACGTCAGGGTCTATCAGTTCGTGCCGACGACGATACCTCCGCCGACACCGACGGGACTGACAGCGACAGCGATTGGCCCATCTGTCTTGCTGAATTGGAATGCCTCGACCAATACCGTAAGCTACAATGTGAAGCGGGCGACCCATAGCGGCGGTCCGTACACCACCAACGCCAATGTCACGGCGACCAGCTTCACCGATTCCAGTGTCACCAACTGCACGATCTACTACTACGTGGTCTCCGCCGTGAATGCCGTTGGCGAAAGTACGAATTCCAACGAAGCGGCCGCCACCCCGGTGGGCTACAGCTATTATTTTGCCGTGAATTCAGGAGGCAGCGCGGCCAGTCCATTTGTCGCCGACACGGACGAGGTTGGCGGGACGGTCGCCGCGACGAGCACAGCGACGATTGTCACGAGCAGCGTGACCAACCCTGCGCCCCAGGCCGTTTACAAAACCGAGCGATACGGCAATTTCGTGTACACGTTCAGCGGGCTGACAACGGGTACCAGCTACACGGTACGCCTGCATGAGGCTGAGATTTATTGGAGCGGCGCTGGACAGAGGGAATTCAATGTCTTCATCAACGGCAAACAGGTGCTGACGAACTTTGACATCTTCGCCAGGGCGGGCGCGATGAACACTGCCGTGATTGAGCAGTATGCGGTCACGCCCATGGCTAACGGACAGATTTCCATTACATATTCGAACGGCGCCGTTGACCAGGCGAAATCCAGCGGGATCGAGATTATCCTGCCGGCACCCGCCGCTCCCGTGGGGGTGACCGCGACCGGCGAAGTTGGCCAGGTGGTGTTGGCTTGGAGCGCCGTACCAGGAGCCGCGAGCTACGACATTGGGCGATCGACAATTTCTGGCGGCCCGTACACGAACCTGATGGTCAGCGGGATTACGACGACCAACTACACTGATACCGGTTTGGCGAGCGGGACGACCTATTATTACGTGGTCTCGGCAGTCGCGGGCGTTTGCGACGCAGGCACAAACTCCGCCCAGGTGAGTGCGACGACAACAGGCAGCGGGGCCTTCGCCGCGTGGCAAACGCAGTATTTCAACAGCCCTACGAACCCGTTGGCTGCCGGCAATGTGGATGCTGATGGCACCGGTCAAAACAATCTGTTCAAATACGTCGCCGGTCTCGACCCGACGAACCCGTCCTCGATATTCATCTTGATGGTCGCCAGTGTGACCAATCAGCCGACGCAGATGAACTTGATCTTCAACCCCGTGGTCGGCGGACGCACATACACACCGCAGTTTACTACCGATATGGTCAGTGGAGTTTGGACACAGCTGACGGGTTACGCGGGTCCCGTGACCAACGGCAATCAGGCAACCATTACCGACATGAATGCGGTGCCGTCGAACGAGTTCTACCGTATCGACATTGGCTGTAATACTTGCCCGTATCCATAACAAGCCGCTCCGTGCGGTGGGAACAAGGATCTAGGAGCCCTGAGGGGCGCTGCCCATCGTCGAGGCGATGATGTGCCGCAGTGTTTTTTCGTACGGTGTCAAATCATCCGCGTGCGCCAACCGATCAAACTGCGATTCGAGTTCCGCAAGGGTCGCCAGTTTCTCGCCTACATAGGACATATAATTGGGGTCTGGCGCGCCGTACCTGACTCGTGAGGGCAGGCGTTCGCGGATCTCCTGGTCAAGTTCATCACCCAGTTGCTGGGCTGTCTTCGGGTGCTGCGCATCGCGGATGAGATTCTGCAGATTTCCGTGGGGCTGGGCAATAAACCCGCGCACGTAAGCGGCCACTTCGGCTTCCACTTGGGCTGGCGCGCCGTTCGCAGTGGGGTTGATGTCTGTGAGGAGGCGCTTTGGATTCCCAGCCGGTTTCGTCATGAGGTTGCCCGAGACCGGGGCGACCAACCCTTGTGGCTGTTCCCCGACGCTGGCGGATGTTGGTTGACCGTTCGACGCTGCGACCCGGGAAAAATAATAGACGGCCATTTCAGCGGCGGCCTCGGGTCGAAGGAGCCGGTTCCGGATGGCGACAGTCACGAAGCTCATGTAACCCAGGATGACAAACAGGGTGATGAGGCAAAAAGTGCGGGTTCGACGGAACGATCGGCGGGCCTTCGCGAGTTGCTCGTCGATGTACTGTATCGCGACCTGCCCTTCAGGCAGGGAGAGCGCGCGATCTTCGCCTCGGTCGGGTACGCATTCGGCTTCGGGTCGAGCGGGGGATGAGATCATCGGGCTTCTCTCGATGAACCTGGGTCAGTCGGTGCACCGCGATCCTCAACGGCTGGCTTGGGTAACCCATCTTGCACACGACCGACGAACAGGCTGGCTACTGCGGCGGCGGACAGCCCGGCATGGTTGTCATTTCCTTCACGGCCACGAATGGCGGCGAGATCCTTGACAATTTTGGTCACGGTGGCCTGATACTCCGTCACCGTCTGCTCGCGAAAACGTCCCAGGGGCTTTTGTGGATCGTCCGCGGCTCCGCAAATCTCCACGTTGGCTTTTTCCGCGCCCGTAGTGGTGAGCGATTGCCTGGTCCGGGATGATGTCCCGTAAGATTCGTCCATTCCGCCTCCCGGTGAAGAGTTGTGGTGGGCAATTGGCGAAGCTACATCCGGCAATGGAAGTGTACCGTAAGACGCCTGAATGCCGAATCCGTCCATCTGCGGCAGGACCTGCCCGGTAAACTGGCGGGTGAGATCGGCGACGAATTCATCGTGCGTCGGGCCGTCCTGAAGCAAACTCACGACGGCATTCCGGGCGGTTAGCAGACAGGTGATCGTA
>Ga0206945_1074_pt1 | contig 23359 bp, 14 predicted proteins | sample Alteio_BWOrgHeat_5_FD_152982 | JGI IMG/M metagenome (GOLD analysis project Ga0206945, IMG submission 152982) | Enriched cells from forest soil in Barre Woods Harvard Forest LTER site, Petersham, Massachusetts, United States -... | ecosystem: Environmental > Terrestrial > Soil > Temperate forest > O... | reverse complement strand
CATAATCGGGTTTCAACCGGAGGGCGGTTTGAAATTGGCCAATGGCTTCGTCCACCGCGCCTCTCCGGTAAAGGGCATCGCCAAGGGATTTGTGGGCCAAGTGATTATTCTCCGTGGCCGCGAGTGCGTGTCGAAAAAGAGTTTCACTATCCCGCCAATACTCCACCTGTTGCCGCGTCAATACCACGCACAAGATGATCACTGCCGAAGCTGCCACCGTTAAACCATACGTTTGATAACGCCAGTGCCGGGTCAATTCACCCGCGCCCCAGATCACCATGATCAACACCCCTAGCGACGGGATATAAGCGTACCGGTCCGCCATGGCGTGTTCGCCCGTCTGCACCAGTTGGATCACCGGCACCAGCGTCCCCACAAACCATAGCCACCCCATCAGCAAAAACGGCCACCGCCGCCGCTGCATAATGGCAACTCCCGATACGACCACCAATAACAAGGCCGCCCCCAACACCTCCGCCACCGGCCATTGCCCCGGATGTGGATAGAACACCGCCAGTTTCGCCGGCCAAAAAAGCTTTCCCAGATACCGGCAATATGAAATCAGGGCGTTCCCGATCCGTGCGCCCAAAGACAGGTTTTGCACCGTCTGCAACGCGCCGCCCTGTTTCTGCACCACTAAGGTCATCACGCTCATCACCGCCACCAATCCGAAAAATGGAATCTTCTCCATCAGCACGCGCTTCAAATCGCCAATACGTTTGAGCGGCCACCAATCCAGCAGCAACATCACGAACGGCCACGTCACCAGCATCGGCTTGCTCATCAACCCCAGCGCCAGAAATAAGAACGCCAGCCAGTAATTTCTGTTTTTTGATTTTTGATTTTTGATCTCCGATTTGGCTTGCGCGTATCGCGCATAAAAAATCAGCGACAACAATCCGAAGCACGCGCTCAACACATCCTTGCGCTCCGCGATCCACGCCACCGATTCGACATGGACCGGATGCCAGCCAAACAACGCCGCCACCGCCGCGCTCCGCCACATCGCCCCCGTCAGACCGCGCAGCAGCAGAAACACCAGCATCGTATTGATCGCGTGCAGCAGCACGCTCGTCAAATGATGTCCCCACGGATTCAACCCGTACATCTGGCAGTCCAGCATGTGGGACAACAATGTCACCGGATGCCAGTTGGCGTTTACGGGCGTGGTGAACGCCCAGTTTAAATTCTCCCAGGTCAGTCCCGCTTGAACATGGTTATTATCGGTGACATAAAGATTGTCATCATAATTGATGAACTCATGGCGCGTGGCCGGCCAGTAGAGGGCGATCGTTATCAACCCCAGTGACAGTGCCAATAGCCAGGCCCAAAAATACGACGACGGCGCAACCGGAGCAGGTGACCGCACGGGAAGCGGTTTGGATTTTGTGACAGGTTTGGGCATGGGGATTTTCCTAAATCACCGGGAGGTCGGAAATTGGCACGCCCATTTTTGTAACTGGAACCTCCACCCGTTGACAAGCTTGGAGACAAGAGGGCAGGGCGCGTACTCCGTTGCGCGCCGTTCTGAAATGGCAGCATCCGCCCCTTCGTTTCCGTTGTTCCCTTGTAGTGAATTTACACGCCGGGTCTATTCCGCGGATGTGACGACCTCATCACCGTTCATGCGGCGTTTCACCACCCATCCCAACCGTATAAATATTGTATTTCTTTTGCGTCTGTAAGTAACTGTATTGGGGAACGATATGGTCCCGCCGTTTGGTGTCCCCACTTCATGCGACTACCGCTTGAAGGGCTATAAACCTTAATCTGGAGACTCAGCCGCCAACCTTCTTAATGAATTCCGGGGATGGTCTGTCGGCTCGTGATGGAAACGGATTGTCAAAAACAACATGGCTCACGCCTGAAGACGGGTATCCCCGCTTTCGGGGATACCGCGATGACAACAAACCGTTATATTATTGGGAACAGCACCTATTCCAAAGATCCGGATAATTATGTCTTTTCGCGTATTGATATCGGCAACGACGAATTATGTCTTTGCCATCGTCCCGTGTTTGACCACCCCGAACTCCTGATTTCCCCGACCTGTCCATTTTAAATCAACCGTCCCGAAAATCTATGAAGACCACCCAAATCAAGAATCAACCCGTCTTTGCCGCACTCTTCGCATTGCTGGCGCTGATGTGTTTCTCCATCCAAGCCCAGGCGGCCAGCGTCACCGCCACCGCCAGCGGCAACTGGTCCGCCACCGCGACGTGGGGCGCCGCTGCCCCCGGCTCGGCCGATACCGCTACCATCAACGCGGGCATCGTGGTTGCCTTGGATGCCAGCAAGACTGTCACCACCCTCAATATTAATGGCACTCTCACTAACAACCCCGCCGCCTCCACGATAACCGTCTCCGGCACGCTGACCATGGGTGCCTACGCCGAGATGTATCTGGGCGCAGCCCCCACCGTCGGCACTTGGGCCGCCACGGGCAATGACAACACGATCAATTTGAACTACAACGCCGCATCGGCGGCAGCCGCCACGTACGGCAATCTCATGATAGACGACGTCGGTACCGCCGCTGGAAACAGTTCTTTGGCCTCCGTCACCACCGCCAATGAGATTTACTTTGGGGCTTCAGCCATTTTCAGTACTGGCCCCAGCAGTGCGTTGACCCTCAACCGGGCGCTAATATCTGATTCAACGACTGTGTCGACACCTACTTGGCCTGCGACCACCATGGGCGGGAATATTTACGTCGGTGGCGGTTCTTCTGCGTTGCTTACCCTGGCCGGCGTGTTCAGCGATGGCGGCAATGGTTATTCGTTCACCAAGATTGGGTCTTCCCAAATCGATCTGGACCCCGCCACGCCGGAAACCTACACCGGCAATACGGCCATCAACGGGACCGGCACGCTGACTCTGGATTATGCGAACGCAACGACTCCCGCCAACGGCATCATCAAAGGCACCAGTTCCTCGCCCCTGGTTTTCGGCAGTGATTCCGCGAATGAGAGCGGTGGTAATCTGACGTTAAAAGGCAAGAGCGGCATGACCGGCTCCCAGACGTTTGGCGGGGTTAAGTTCCAAGGCGGCGCCAACACGGTCAGCAATTTCATCAATACTGCGACCTCCTCCACCCTGGCCTTGGGCGGGCTGAGCCGCAGTTCCTTCGGCGGCACGGTGGATTTCGGCAGCAGCGGCACCACCTCCACCGGCCCCATCACCACTTCCACGGGCAACAATTCCGCGAGCATCCTCGGCGGCTGGGCGACTTATAAAGGTGTTGATTGGGCAGCCAACGACGGCAGCGGCAATATCATTGCCCTCCCGACCTATACCACCACGATCCCCACCACCGGTGGTGGGTCCACGATTAACTATTCCGGTGCGGGCGTGAGCGTGGGCAGCGGCGGCCTCACGGCGAATTCCTATAAGCTGACCAGCGGCACGCTGGCCGTGGCTGGGAACACTTTGACATTAGGCAATGGCACCGGCGGGTTGCTGGTCACGGCTACGGCTACCGCTACTCAAAGCGGCAGCGGCTCCATCACGGCGGGTTCGGGAAATGAACTCATCCTGAACGTGTTCAGCGGGGTGACATTTACTGCCAAGGCAAACACTATCGGTGGCTCGGGCACCTGCGGCGTGACCAAAACGGGTCTTGGCGGATGGAACATTGACAACAGTGGCAGCCCTGGGCCGGCCTTCACCGGGCCGCTGATTGTGCGCCAAGGCTCGGTTACGGGCAACGTCAACTCGCTTGGCACCAGCTATCTTGAGATTGATCAGGGAGCCAAATTCACATTCAGCGGCACTGGTCCGACGCTCGGTAATTCCACCACCGCATATTTGGTGGGCTCGGGAACATATACCGGCAACAGTTTGGCTCTCGGTGCGCACCTCATCGTTCAGCCCGGCGGGAGCAACGCGTTCGGCGGTCTTCATTTGGGAGCTGGTTCTGGCGGTCCGACGATCGCCAGCGGTTGCACGTTCCAGTTCGATTTGAGCGACCAGCCCTACGATACGAATCTGAACGACATGTTTTACTCTGATAATGGTTCCTCAAGCCCCACTTTTTCCTCCCCGCTCGCTATAAGCATCTATCCGGTGTTTGGTACCCTGAATGTGGGCTCTTACAGCCTCATGTCTGCGGCTGACAACAGTGGCTTGGGCACTCCTCCCGGCACAATCAACGTGACCTTCCCCAACGGCGGCGACCCGGGTTCGGCCAATCGCAATATTTCTTTCACCGGCAGCAACAAGAAAATGTTGCTCAACGTGACTTCCGTCGCGAGCATGCCCACCATCTCGGGAGTCACCGGACCGACCGTTGGCACCAGCGGAGGCACTGGTAATATTAGTTACACGGCCAATTCAGGCACTGCGACCTTTTACGCTGTGAGTTGGGGTACCGCCGCCACGGCCGCCGGCTTCTCGGCGGTGGGCAGCACATCCAAAAGTTTTACGGCCGGCAGCGGCACGATTTCCATTACCGTTCCGGCGGCGGCCGCCGGAACCTATAGCGGTTACTTGATCACCTCGGTCGGTGCGGTTGGTGGCAATCCGTCCAGTTCCACGCCTTTCACCGTCACCGTCTCCGCGTGCTCCGCGGCCACGGCGGCCACACCCACTGCCTCGCCTAGCGGCGGCGTTTGCGCGGGCACCAGTGTCACCTTCACGGAAACCCCCAGCGCCGGCCTCGCTCCTTATAACTACCAGTGGTACACCAACGGCACGCTCGTTACGGGCGCGACCTCGAGCACCTTCACCTACGCCCCGGTCAACGGCGATGTGATCACCGCCACGGCTGCCAGCACTTGCAACGGCACGGTGAGTGCCCAGTCGTCGGGCCTCACCGAGACTGTTTTCACGGCGCCCAGCGCGGCCACGGCCACGGCGTCGCCCAGCGGCACCGTCTGCTCCGGCACCAGTGTCACCTTTACTTCCGTCCCCTCCGGTGGCAGCGGCACCTATTCCTCCTACGCTTGGTTCACGAACAGCACGCTGGTTACGGGCCAGACCGCCAGCACCCTTACTTACGTCCCGATCAACGGCGACGTCGTCACCTACACTGTCACTGACAGCCACGGCTGCCAGTCATCCGTCTCCTCCGGCTTGACCGAAACCGTGACCACCACGCCGAACCAGCCGACCGCCCTGTCGCCCACCGCGGGCAATGGCTCCGTGACCCTCAACTGGTCCGCTCCGTCGGGTGTCTCTCCGACCGCTTACAATATCTATCGCGGCAGCGCCAGCGGCGGTGAAACCCTCTATGCCAGCCCCAGCGGCACCGGCACTTCTTACACCGACAGCTCGGCCAACAACGGCACCCTGTACTACTACAAGGTCACCGCGTTGAACGGCTCCTGCGAAAGCGCGTTCTCCGGCGCCCCGGAAACCTTCGCCACGCCCAACCCCACGTATGTCGCATACCAGATCACCGATAGCACCAGCGGCGCTATGACGGCGGGTGGCAGCGATACCCTGACCATCAGTGCGGTGGACGGCAGCGGGGCCCTCGTGTCCGGCGTCTCCGGCAACATCATCCTCACCTTCAGCGGACTCAGCGCCGCTCCCGGCGGAAATGTGGCGACTATCGGCGGCGTGAATCAGGGCAGTCCCACCACGCTCAACTTTGTCGGTGGCCAGGCCACGGCTGTTACCTTGGTAGCCTACGGCGCCAGCGGCAGCGCGCAAACCCTCAGCGTCCAGGATGCGGGCAGTGCCCACACCTCCGCTTCTCCGGGCACGGCCCTCTCACTGACGGTCTCTCCCGCCGCGGAGAACAAACTGGGTTTCCCGACCAAGCCCACCTCCACGGGTAATGCCGGCGTGGTCTTCGCCACCCAGCCGATCATCTCGATCCTGGACGCATACGGCAACGTGGAGAATTCCACGGACACCGTCGGCGTGACCGCCAATCTGGGCAATGTCAGCCCGTCGGCCAACACCAATGTCGCCGCGGTCGCCGGCACCGTCACCTTCTCCGGCCTCTACCTGACCAATACCGGCAGCACCACGCTGACCTTCACGGACACGACCACGGCCCTGACCACCACCAACGCCACCATCACCATGTCGGCGGGCGCGGCGGCCCAACTGGCCATCAAGACCCAGCCTTCCACCTCGGTGGCGGCAGGCACGGCCTTGGCCACACAGCCGGCGATCTTTGTTCTGGATGCCTATAACAATCTGACGACATCCAACGCCACCGTGACCGTCACCGGGAATACGGGCAATCCCACCCCGGGCTCGGCCACTGCTGTCAGCGGCACGGCCACCTTCTCCGGCCTCAATCTGACCAACGCCGCCACAATCACCCTGACCTTTGCCTCCACCGGCATGACCTCCGTCAGCGCGAATCCCATCACCGTCACCGCTGGCACGGTTGCCGGTGTCGCTTGGACCACGCAGCCGGCGGGCGCGGTCTATGGGTCGGCCTTTACCACCCAGCCCGTCCTCAAGACGGTTGACCAATACGGCAATCCCACGACCACCGGATTGGCTGCCAGCCTGCCCGTGATCGTCTCGGGCAGCGTGGCACTGGTCAGCGGAGCCACGACGAGCTACGATATCGGCACCAGCCATGGCAACGGAGTGGTTACCGGAGTTGGTTTGGGCTTCGCCGCTGGGACGGGCACCAGCCCCACGCTCACGGGCACGGTCGCGGGCTATGGCACGACGCCCCCGGTGAGCGGTTACACCATCTGGCTGGACGCGAGCAAATCCACGTCGGTGGCGCAGAACAACGCGTCGGTGACCGCTTGGAATGACATCAGCGGCAACGGCAACAACTTCACCACCGCCCTCGGTTCAGGAACCATCAATTCCAGCACCCGGACGTTGAATGGCCATGATGTGGTGACTTTCCCGGGCGGCAAAGGACTGGGTATCACGCATAACGCGGCTGCCAGCCCCAACCTCAGCGTCTTTACCGTGGTGAAACCCACCAGCGGTGGCGGCTTCAACCGGGCGATCAGTTCGACGTGCGGTGCTCAAGACTATCAGAACGTGTGCTGCTTCGAGATGGACATCAATAATGCCGCGGCAGCGCAGGCCGCATTCCAGAGAAATTCGGCATTCGATGACTATGCGACCGGCGTCACCATGGGCACACCTTACATCTGGTTTGGCGCACAGAACGGGGCGGTCAACGAATATCTTGATGTGGACACCGGCAGCGGACCCATATTCGCTGTTCCTGGTCAAACCCATGCGGTTGGCACCAGCGCCAATTACGCCTATTCCCAGATGTCGGTGGGCTGCGGTCTGAGCGGCATCAACGGCGAGCAGAACGGCTGGAATGGTGATATTGCCGAAGTGATCATCTATGAAGGCACCTACCTGAGCACATCGCAACAGTCCCAGATGTACACCTACCTTGAAAACAAGTGGCTCAATAATATCTGGCCATACAACACCACCTCCGGGGCGAGCGGGGTTGCGGCAACGAGCTCGGGCGTCCTGGTGTCACCGGCCACGGTGACCATCACCGGCGGCTTGACCGTGCAAACCAGGATTGCCGACAGCACCACTACTGCCACGTTGAACTCGAACCTGGTGACGCTGGCGGGTATCTATTCCGGGGACGTCGGCAGTGTGACGCTGGTCACCAATGGTTATGTCGCCAACTTCGCCAGCACCAACGCCGGCATCCAGAGCGTGACGGTCAGCGGCTTGAACCTTGGCGGCACCACGGCGACCAACGGTTACATCCTCACCCAACCCACGCTCTCGGGCACTTTGTCACCGATCCCGACCTACAGCGCCTTTACCATCACCGACAGCGGCAGCGGCAGCGCGCAGGCGGGCGTCGCGGATAACCTGACCATCACGGCGGTGGATAACACCGGGACCACGGCCAGTACGTTCAACGGTCCGGTAGCCATCACCTTTAGCGGGTTGGGCACAGGCACTGATGGTTCGTCTGCCACGATCAACGGCTCATCCGTCAGTGGCGCGATAACCATCACGTTCACCAACGGCGTGAGTGTGGTCCCGCTGGTCGCACACGCCGTGCAATCCTCGGTGACGTTGAGTGCCGCCGATGGCGCCGGCAACAGCACCGGCAACACGGGCGGTGCCCCGTTGAGCTTGAATGTCTCCGTGGGTCCGGACAACGCGTACCGGATCTCGGCGGTCACCGGCAGCCCGGTGGTAGGTGCCAGCGACTCTCTGACCATCAGTGTGGTTGACCAGTATCAGAACTTGGATACCGCCTATGGCAGCACCCCGAACATCACCTTCGGCGGATTGTCCACCAGTCCGAATGGCACGGCGCCCACGGTCAATGGCACCGCTTTCGGAACGGCCACGGCCATCACCTTCAGCGGAGGAACGGCATCCGTCCCTTTAGTCGCAACGAAGGTTGAGAGCAGCAAGACCATTACTGCTGTCAACGGGGGCATCACGGCGGCGGCCACAGGCGGGACTGCTCCGGTTCTTTCGCCGGTCGCCACCAGCACGGCCAGCAGCCTGGCGATGACCACCCAGCCCTCCTCCACGGCCGCTGCGGGGGTGGCGTTTGCCCAACAACCGTCGGTGACGGTGCTGGATGCCTATGGCAATCCTTCCACTGCGGGTCTGACGATCACGGCCAATGCCGGCTCGTTCAACCTCAACACCACCGGTTCGTTGACGGCCACGGCCAATGGCACCACCGGGGTCGCCTTGTTCTCCGGCCTCTACCTGACCAACAGCGGCAGCATCCCGCTGAACTTTACCGCCTCAGGCGTGACCTCAACCAACTCTGCCGCCATCACGGTCGGTGGCGGGTCGATCGTCCAGTTGGGTTGGTCCACCCAGCCCACCAGCGGGACCTACGGCGCTCCGTTCGGCCAGCCCGTGCTCCAGACGGAAGATCAATACGGCAACTTCTCCACCAACGGCCTGTCCTCGACGATGACGGTGACGGTCGCGGCAAATTCGGGAGTGACCTTGTTGGGCACCACCACTCAAAATATCGGTGGTGGCAGTGCCACACCCGGTGTCATCACCTACACCGATTTGCAGGCGAACAAAGCGGTCACCGGTGTTCACCTGACGGCCACCGCCGCCCCCGGCTACGGCACCCCGCCCGCCGGCATGGCCATCTGGCTGGACGCCAACAACCCCGCATCGGTGGTCAGCAGCGGCGGAAATGTGAGCGCATGGAACGATGCCAGCGGTAACGGCAACAACTTCAGCACCGTTCAAGGCACCGGCAATCCGACCTATGCCAACTCCAGCATGACGGGCGAAACGGCCCGCAAGGTGGTGACGTTCAATAATAACGAATTGGTGAACTCAACGCTCCATTACACCGGCACGGCGCTCTCCACATTCATCGAGTTCCGCCGGATCAGCGCGACCGCTTACATGAACATGCACGGCACCTGGAACGGCAGCGCGAACGACTACCAGAGCACCGCCAGCTATTGCATGGACTTGGGGCCCACCTTCAACACGGCGCGCATGGTGCGCAACGAAGGAGGGGGAGGTCTTAATGGCGGTGACGACACCGTGGGTGTCGCAAACGATTATTCCACGAATTACTTCACTTGCTCGATGCTCCAAGGGCTGAGTGGTGACACGGTGAACACCATCTGGGTCAACGGGACGGGCTCGGCCAACGGTGGAAGCGTGGGTAACTTCAACATCTTGGCGACCTCCATTGGCGCCGGTTTCACCGGCGGGGGCGGCATCCGCGGGGCGGGCAACAACGAAATCGCCGAAATGTTGGTTTACACCAACGATCAGTCGGCGAACCGGACGGCCATTGAAACCTACCTCCAGAACAAATGGCAGGGCGGCACCGCATATCCGAACTACGCTACGGCGCCGACTCCGGCGACCAGCGCGGCCTTCAACATCACGCAGGCCGCCTCCAGTTCGCTCGTGACCTCCTCGGAGAACCCGAGCGGTTACGGCGATAGCGTGACGTTTACCTGCACATTGAGCGGAGTGACGACGCCCACGGGCGCGGTGCAGTTCAAGACCAACGGCGTGAACTTCGGCAGCACGGTGACCGCCAATGGCAGCGGCGTGGCGGTCAGCGCCGCGACCACACTCTTGCCGCGCGGAGTAAACACCGTGACGGCGGAATATGCCGGCGACAACAACTTCCTTGGCATCACCAACAACCTGAGCGGCGGTCAGACGGTGACCAATCACCCGCCGACGGTCACTCCGGTGAGTGCCACGCAAATCACGGGCGGCTCGCTCAAGATATCGTATACGACCTTGATTGCCGGCGGCAGTGATGTGGATGGCGACCCCCTGACCATCACGAGCATCGACGCGATCACCGCCGACAGTGTGACCATCACGACCAACAGCACGATGGTTTACATACCGGCCACGGCCAATGGGGACACGTTCCACTACGCCCTGAGCGACGGCAATGGCGGCGCGGTGACCAACACGGTCACGATCAGCGTGGTGGCGGGGACCGGCCAGCAGACGGGCTCGTTGAGCGTGGATGGTTCCGGGAATGTGGCCCTGACGTTCTACGGCGTCCCCGGCAGCCAGTATAACATTCAGGGAACTCCCAGCCTGACGATGCCGATAACCTGGACGAACATCCCCGGCTCACCGTTCACGGCATACACCAACGGGCTGATCAACGCCACGGACACCCCCGCGGGATCCTCGGAGTATTACCAACTCAGCACCCCGTAACCGGAGCGATTAACGGTCACTTGAAAACAAGATTATGAAAACGAGTATCATAAAACTGACAGTGACGGTGGCGGGCTTGATGGTGATGGCAGGCGTCGCGCAGGCATCGCTCCTCCAGCCCACTTCCGGGACCCTGGACATGGCCATCCCGGATGGCAGCCCGGTGGGCATCGCCAACAGCCTGACGGTCTCGGGCAGCGGCGGCGGGGCCATTGAGGATGTGAGCGTGAACCTGAACATCAGCGGGGGGTACGCCGGGGATCTATACGGGTACCTGCTGTTCCAGCCGACGGCGGGCGGACCGGCCACTATGGACGTGCTGTTGAATCAAATCGGGACCAGCGGGGGCAACCCGTTTGGGGATACGACTGCGGGGATGAATGTGACCTTGAGCGACAGCGGAACGGGGAGCATCCATGACCAGACGGGAACCGCGCTGACTTCGGGCACGGGAGTGTATACGCCGGACAGTGCGAACACGCTGGATGCAACGTTTGCCAACGGGCAGGCGGCGGACGGGACGTGGACGCTGTTTTTGGCGGATTTGTCGTCGGGTGGCGGGACGAGCCAGCTGGTGAGCTGGGGGGTAAACATCTCGGTGGTGCCCGAGCCGATCGCCTGGGCGCTGATCGTATTTGCAACGCTGGCCTTGGCCCTACGGCTGATCTTTTGGCTGGAGTTGAAGGCGCGGGGCGCGCGTTTCCCGGGTTCCCCCCAAAACGTGACTTCCAAAGGGGGAGAAACAACATAAGTGGAATGACCCTGTGGGGGATGCCAGTTCGGCATCCTCCACGGGTAACCCGCTAAAGGTGTCTTGGTTTGTATGAAGCGGGTGGTCACGAATTGAGATGAAACTGTATCTGGCAAAAATCACGGCGGGGCGGATTTTGCTGCATCTGGGATGCCTCTGCCGGGGAGGCGAATGGAGGTTTCATCTGGCGGGTGTGCGGCGGGAGTTCGGGTGCATGTGGCGGAAGTTTTGGAGCTTTGCCACGCCGCAATTTTGATTTTGTTGGGCGGGACTTGTGGGAGCAGTTTTGTGGTTTTACTGATAGTGGCGCATTTCTCATAGGCTATGCGCAACGGCAACAGTATTCCAAAACTAGGCTACCAAGTAGGTGCGCGTTATTCATAGGCGATGTGCATTCTTACACAAGCCCGCCCAACTGCTTTTGACGGAAAGCCTGGCCGGGGATTCCGGCTGGGGGGTGCCGCAGCGATGTCGCCATTTCATGCGACTACCCTGACGGCGGTGGACAAATGATGCTAGCACCGTCCACATTGCGTTAATCAGAAAATAACGGCAAGCGTTTGCAAAAAAATCTATGAAACAACAAATAAAATGGCTGGCAGTTGTGGCGGCGGTAGCGAGCGGTTTGATGGCTGCAAATTCACTTGAAGCGCAAGGCATCACCGGTGGCAGTTCTGTGAACAACGTCATGCCCAGCAACACCTCTCCCGACGCGGAGTACAGAGCCATGGCATCGGCGTCGTTTTCGGACGTGGGGACAGGATTAAACATCGCCGCGACCGGCGAAGGGGCGTTTTATTATGTTCTCCCGGGCGGCCAGGTGCAAAGCTTCAGCGCGGCCGACACGGAAGTGGTGATGACTTTTACTGTCAACGGGAGTGCGGCCGGCTGGTATATGGGTTCAACGTTGACTCTCAATGGCATCAATGGCGACACCGGCACTTACGGCGGTTATTCCGGGCCCGGAAATCCCGGGAATCCGGCGCAAATCACGTGGAACGGTAGTGTTTGCACCGAGACCTATGCTTTGACCGGGACGCAGTTGAGCGATACGGCAACCGGCGGCCAGCACATCTATTCCATCCTCTACGATTTTGATCCGGCGACCACCACGTCTAGCGAAGGCCCGTATAATATAACGCTTAACAGCATTAACCTTACCTCCGCGGTTCCCGAGCCGACCACACTGACGTTCGCGGGTCTGGGAATTGCCGGGTTTCTGGCGGTCCGCCGCCGGAAATAAGCCCGTTTTCGATTTGGTTTTTCAAGCCGCCCTTCAGGGCGGCTTTTTTGTTGATCCAATCCCTTATCGCTCCGATTGCCTGTGTTAAAACGTATTTAAATTGAACAGGTTATGTATTTTTTAGTGTTGTCACCGTTTCATGCGACTACAGCCAAGCCCCTCGCGATGCTATGTTAAAAGCATAAGACAACAACAGAGCGCTGGGCATCAGTTTGCCTTGGTGCGTTTACGAAATAGTTTTATGAAATACCAAACAAAATGGCTGGCAGTGGCGGCGATAGTGACAAGCGGTTTGATGCTTACGAATTCGCTGGAAGCGCAAAACATCAGCGGCGGCACGAATTTGTCAAACATCCTTCCCAATACTACTGCTCCCAACCAGTTCTATGGCAATATGGGGTCGTCAACGCTTTCGGACACGGCGAACGGTTTGTCGATCACCGGGAGCGGCTATGGGGCTTTTTATTATGTGCTCCCGAACAACCTGGTGACGAAGATGGCCTCGAACGACACCGAAATAGTGATCACTTTTACGGTCAACAACGCTGCCACCAATTACACTTGGATGAACTCCCAAGTCATCATCAATGACAACTCCAGCGCCAGCGGCACTTACGGCAGTTATTCCGGCTCCGGCAATCCCGGGAATCCGACGAACATCGTGTGGAATGGCAATGTGGTGACCGAAACCTATCCTCTGAGTGCCCAGGGATTGGCCAACATCCAAAGCGGAACCGACTACGTCTATGCCATCACCTACACGCTTGATCCGGCTGTCACGACCGGGGGCGCTTATAATATTACGCTGAACAGTATCGTTCTGACCAACCCGACCAACTCGAGTTCGTCAGGCGGGGGGTTGCCAGGAGTGGAGATTTCGACCTTCGATAGTTATGTCTCGGATGCCTTGTACGGGCAATGGGCCCCTGGCGCCAGCCCGACGCCGACCATCACCTCCGGCAGCACCAATTACATTGTTTCCGCCACCGGCGGGGGCAGCAATTACAAATACATCGGCGGCCAAGGTATTCAAGGGGCAGGCCGTACGAATATGCAGATGACCGTCACTGTAAGCGGCCTGGCTACCTCATTCGTGGTCAGCCCTTTTGTGGAGCTCATTGATAACGACGGCACGGATTACGTTTACAAGTGGCTCAACCTTACCAATGGCCATTATGTTTTGAATTGCCCCGTGGAATCGCCTTTCCAAGCCACGAGCGCCGGCACTACGGCCGGTCTGGACCTGAACAATCTGCAGCATTCGCATATCGGCGTTGATGACGGCGGGATCGGCACGACTTATACAGTCTCCTTTGAGGACCTCCAAGTGAACAACGGGGCGGTTTCCACCAGTTCGATCAAAATCACGGGCGTGTCCTATAATAAGTCCAACCAGCAGTTGACGCTCACGTGGTCGTCCACGGCCAGCGCCTCCTATACGATTCTGTATCGGGGCACTCTGACGGGCAGTTGGAGTCCCTTGCTGCAAAATATTCCCTCCGGCGGCGCCACGACCACCCAGGGTTTCACTGCGGGCGGCTCAACCGGGTATTTTGAGATCCAGCAACAGTAAGGCAGGATTGATTTGATTCATCAAAGCTGGCGGGCAACCGCCAGCTTTGTTTTTACTCGGATGCAATCCACCGGATTGGGGACAGGCGGTTTGCATTCTGGAGGCACATGACGGATAGTTACTCTAGAGCATACTCATGAAGAACCGGGGTCTTTTACATACTTTGCGCGGGCTGGCCATCGCGGCGGTCCTCCTGATGGGGGCGGCCGGCGCCGGCGCGACCTCCAAGACGATCATGGTGCACTATATGCCTTGGTTCGAAGGGCCTTATGCGTTCGGATCCGGTAACTGGGGAAACCATTGGACGGGTGCAATTTACTCCTATACGCAATACTTCAACCCCAACCAGACCAACAGCGCCGGGCAGGACATGATCGCTTCGCATTATTACCCGTTGATCGGCCCTTACGATTGCCTTGATCCGGTGGTGTCGGAATATCATGTGGTCCTGATGAAGCTGGCGGGGATTGACGGGGTGCTGGCGGATTGGGATGGGAACAACGTTTTTGACGATTTCCTACAGATCAATTCGCGGATGGCGGCGTTGTACACCAATGTCTGCAATGCCGGCCTGAAATTTGGAGTGGTCGTTGAACCGTGGACCATGCAAGCCCAGTTTACCAACAATATTGCTGCTGCCACTGCGTCTGAGCAGGGGCAGATGCTTTACCTGCAAACCAATTATTTTAATACGCCCAATTATCTGCGCCTGGGCGGGAAGCCGGTGCTGTTGGACTTTGGGAATGCCTATTTCACCAGCAGCAGCCAATGGACTTCCATTTTTTCGGTGTTGGATGCGACCAACCAGCCCGCGTTCTTCACGGAAGACAATGCGCTGACGCCAGCGGCGGAAGGTGCATTTGACTGGCCCCCCATGTCGCAAAGTTCGCCGAGCGGGGGTAGTAATGTGCTGTCGAACACCACGCTGGTCAATTACCTGAACAACTTTCGGCAGAACGGTAATTCATGGTCGGCCTACGTGAGCAGCGCATTTCCGCGCTACAATGACATCTACGCCCAGATTGGCGGAGTGTCCAACGGCTACCTGTCTGATAACAATGGCGTGACGTTTCAGGAGACGCTGTCGATGGCGATGACCAATGCGTCCTCGGTGGTCCAGTTGGTGACTTGGAATGACTACGGCGAAGGGACGGTCATCGAGCCGACCGCTCAATATGGGTATCGTGATCTGGGCGTGGTCCAGAACTACCGGCGGCAATATATTGATCCGAGTTTTCCCTATCATACCAATGATCTGGCTTTGGCCCTGCAGTTGTACAACCTGCGGCGCCAGTATGGGAACTATCCGGTCGTCAATGCGGAACTCAACCGGGTCTTTACCAATCTGGTCTCGGGCAATCTGGCGGGGGCCCAAACGCAAATGGCCGGGGTGCAAGCCGGCAAGCCGGTGCTCTACAGCCAGACGTTCACCAACGGACAAATACAATTCTGTCTGGGAGGGTACTTGGTGTTTGGCGCGACGGTCCAAAAGGCCAACAACCTGTCCGGGCCCTGGCAGACGGTGACGACTTACTCGCCGAACACCTTTCTGCAGACTTTCAGCACCAACATTTCGGCCCAGCCCAACGGCACCTATTTCAGGGTCAGCCAGTGATGAACCCGGCCGCAGGCCGAATTCCGGGTTGGCGGCCGCCCCCGGACGCTTTATATTGTCGGCCAGCGATGAATTTCAAAATCCCCTTGTGTTGGATGGCCGGGCTTCTGTGCCTTTTTTTGTCGCCGCTGAATCTGTCCGCCGGGCAGAAACCGGTGCTGGTTTATTACATGCCGTGGTACGTCGCCAAATCCAGCCAGACCGATTGGGGCTGGCATTGGACCATGAACCACTTCAATCCCGACAAAGTGAACGCCAGCGGGGAACGGGAGATCGCCTCGTGGTATTATCCGCTCATCGGCCCGTATGATTCTTCTGATCCGGCGGTGCTGGAATATCATGTGTTGTTGATGAAGATGGCGGGAGTGGAGGGGGTGATCGTGGACTGGTATGGCAATGACGATTACCTGGATTATGCCACCAACAACCGGGCGACCTTGGAACTGTTCAAATACGTGCGCAAGGCGGGGTTGAAATTGTCCCTCTGTTATGAGGATCAGACCGTTCAGCACATGATCGACGGCAACTTTCTCGCCGCCAGCAACGCCATTCCGCATGTCCAGCAGATCATGCTTTACCTGCAGACCAACTATTTCAACGACCCCAACTACCTGCGCTGGAGCAACCAGCCAGTCTTGCTCAATTTCGGGCCGCAATACTTCAAGCAGGACTCCGACTGGCAGGCGATCTTTTCGGTTTTGGCTCCTGGCGCCCGTCCGGCATTCTTCGCGGAGGACAACCGGCTGGCCGGCGGGGCAGGGGCGTTTAACTGGCCGCCGATGTGGATGAGCCAGAGCCCCAGCAGCGGCGGGGTTCTTTCCGAAACCGCGTTGATGAGTTATCTCTCCCAGTTTGAGCAGAATGCGGCCAATTGGCCGGGTTTTATCAGCAGCGCTTTCCCGCGATTTCATGACATCTACCAGCAGGCGTCCGCGCGGAATTATATGGGTTATTTGGGGGACCATGACGGGACCATCCTGCGGCAAACCCTGAACCGGGCGATGACCAACGCGAGCACGTTTGTGCAAATTGTGACTTGGAATGATTTTGGCGAAGGCACGGTGGTGGAGCCGACCCGCGAGTATGGTTACCGGGACCTGACCATCATCCAGGACATCCAACGCCAATATTTGGGCGCCGATTTCCCTTATCACACGAATGATTTCAGCATGGCCTTGCGCCTGTTCCATCTGCGCCGCCAGTCTGCCGGCGGCCCTGCCGCGGGCGGGGAATTGGACCAGGTTTTCAAGGACATCATTGATGGCAATATGGCGGACGCAGACTTGCGTTTGAAACGCCTTGAGTCAGTGTCCCAGCCTGTGTCCAAACCAGTGCCACCCAGCGCTGAAGCGCGTTTTTAGTCGGGATTATGTCTTTCACAAACCCAAGTACGGCCCGTTGATTGTTCGCTGGTATTCATGGATTAAGCGCGACGGGCGGCGGCGAGTAATTTTTTGCGAACCCACTCCGTCTTGGCCTCCCCGGATTCGCGGATGGCCTTTTCAATCTCCGCATACTCCGGCGGGGATAGCCGGGTGGAAATGAATTTCCCGCGCTTCTCCTTCTTTGGAAGCGTTGGTCTGCCGACTTTAGGCGTGCCGCTCATTTTTTCTTCTTTGAACCCGGCGGGACTGGTGTTTTAAGCAAAGCCTTCAAAGCATCCTTGAATGAGACGCCGCTCAAATTTGGCAGCATCGCCTTGCCTTGCCTCTTTTTCTGTTTTGATCGTTTTCCCACGGTATCGCTTTCTGCCCCACGGAATATGCGGGGCTTTCGGCTTCACTAGGCAATCAACTTGCCGGTGTAGCAGGTTCCTTCAAATCGCTTCCCGGTAGGTTAGCCGCTTGCCAACCGCCATGCCAATGGCCGTCTCCATGCGCTCGCCGTCTGTCTGGCTGCGCGTGTTCCATCGGAACGCAAATTCATTCGCATACTTTTGCAGATGCTCCTTGCTGATATGATGCCACGAGCCATACACGCCGCGCTTTAGGAGGCTGAAAAAGGATTCGCAACGGTTGATGCCCGCCGTTGAGCCGTCCGCGTTCTTGCGGCTGTATTCGTATTTGGAATGGACAACCGTATGGTGGGCTTTCCAGAGCTTAAGCGGGTTGCGATACGCGCCATGCTCGTCCGTGTTCACTATCGCGTCTTTGCTCACGCAATCGCTCAAGGCTTGCCCAAGGTTCTTTTGAGTCACGTTGCTGACCACGCGGGTAGCCATGCCGCCGTTGCGCTCAACCAAGGCCACTACGGGCGTCTGGCGGCGGTAGCGGGTCTTGAAGTCACCCTTGCCGCCCACAAACGTCTCGTCAACCTCTACAACGCCAGTCAGGAGCTTTTGCAGGGGCATTTCAGGACTCACGGCGAAGCGTAGACGGTGGGCCATGAACCAAGCGGCCTTGTAGGTGATATTCAGCATCCGGCTCAACTGGTTCGCGCTGATTGATTTCTTGCTGGAGCAAATAATGTAAATCGCCATGAGCCACTTGCTGATAGGCAGGTGCGAATCCTCGAAAATCGTGCCAACGGTGACGGTGAACTGTTTCCGACAGGCAGAACACTTGTAAAGCCCCTTGCGGGCGGGGGATTTGCTGGTTGCCTTGGGCGTGAGCTTGTAAACCTCGTCATGCTTGCAATGCGGGCAAATCGCGCCGTTCGGCCAAAGGATGGATTCCAGCAGGGCGCGGGCCTTGTCCTCGTCGGCGTATTCTTGGGCCAGCGAAATCAGGTTCAACTCGTCTCGGTCTGCTAATCTCTTCATGGCGTTAATGTGACACAAATATAGAGGCTCGTCAAGTGTTTTTGTGACACATTTAATTCGTTCCAACGGTGAAGCTGATGTAGTACTGCTTTGTTTCCGCGTTGTCTGCCGAGATTGTGAATGCACCTTGGAAAAAGTTCCCGGAATAATTTGTATTTACTTCTATAGTGGAAATATTCCAGACACAATTTCTGGGAACGGAATGTTCGGAATCATAACGCCAATTACTGTATCTGGGAGTTTCTGCGGGTTGCGAGTCCCACCCCGGAAGAGAAAAGTTTGTAGGCCCAAGCGGAACTAGGAAATCGATGTTTGCGTGGATTGCAGGATACTTAGATTTATTTAATATTCCTATGCGAATTTTCCGATCAGCGAGTGTAATAAAATTACTCACAACAAGAGCGTCACCGGGTTCCCCATCGGTCAAAATTAGATTTGTAGTGCCGTTTATCCACAATTCAATTTGTGCCTGCTTTGACATTTCGCCTAATTCGCCAGCCAACAAATCAAGCCGCCCCTCAAGTGGTTCATTCGTGTAGATTTTCAAAGCCGCTGCTTGAAATGGGACCACCATTAATTGATATTTGTCGCGTTCCTGCTTGGCGTCTGAAAGCTGTCCCTTTAGCTCGGAAATTTGCCCAATAAAATAGTTGGTTATATTAGATTTTTCTGTGTCAATTCCAGAAGATGTCCAGTGGTGAGTTTGCCAAACTGCAATGCTCACCACGATAATGATTGCCACCCAGCCGTTTTTCACAGCTTTTCCCTCCTGAATAAAAAAGGGCTTAACTGACCTAGCAAATGGAATCTCCCATAAAGCTTCGTCAATGGATTCTGCGTTTGGCGTGGGCTTTTGCTCTGGCGGTTTGTCGTCGGGTTCAGCCATGATTTGAGAGCATTCCCAAACCGCCGAAGTCCGTAAAGCCCGTTGTTTCCAGTGCAAAACCGAAGCGGTTTTTGGAAACCACCATTTCCAACCATTTCAACCGCATAAACATTGGGATTATTCACAAAAATGGGTTTGGGAAAGACATAATCCCGTTTTTAGTCGTCACCGATTTATGCGACAGGCGTTTTCGCGTGGCTGTGGCATAGTGACCGTAAGCATGAAAGAGCATCCCTATAGTGGAAGCGGAATTTATACCGCCAATGACACCAAAGGTTTTACATTGATCGAATTGCTGGTGGTGATCGCCATCATCGCCATTCTTGCGGGGCTATTGCTCCCGGCATTGGCCAGGGCCAAGGACAAGGCGAAGGGAGTCGCGTGCCTGAGCAACACCAAGCAGATCGGGCTCGGCGTTATCATGTATGCTGACGACAATGGTGATTACTTTCCTTCGTGCAATAATTGGTATGAACCCCCGCCGCCGAATATTGGTGGGGAATGGTTTGGCACCTTGGTGAACACCAACGCCAACACCCCCGCCCCCATGCTGACCAATTATATCAGGAACAATCTGACGTGGGTTTGCCCTGCGCGGCAGCGCGGGATTATATGTGCTGGTCTGGCCAGAGGCGGTGATCCCAGCCTCACGGGTTTCATTTCCTACGGGTTCAATGAATGCGGCGTGTTTGGCGGGCCGGATGCCACTGGCAACATGCTGGGTCATATCAAATTCAAGGCGAGCGGCGTCACGCAGCCATCCTCGATGGTGGCCATCACTGACGCCAGCGGCAGCATCGATCCCAAGCTTCCAACCTCTGGGGCGGCATGGTTTGACACGGTCTGGGCGGGGCTCTCCGGGTCAGGACCATCGGTAAAAAACGGTACCCCTGGGCAGGGAGATTTCAACTACCGGCTTCAGAACGCCTATGCCAAGCACAACAACCGGGTAAATGTCATCTTTGTTGACGGCCATTCCGCCGCGACCTTGTGCAGCCAGATCACCTATGGCCAGTTTTATGGATTTTTTAATGATCCCAACCAGGTCTGTCCGACAGCTTCTGGTGGCCCCGGTCATACGGCCGGAGAGCCCATCGCCAGTCCAGACATGGATGGTGTGCAATGGTCTACCGTGCAGGAATAATTGGCGAAAGTCATCTGTCAGGGGCGGCGCAAATACCAGTCGTTACTAGATTGACGCTGTTGGTGCTGTAGGTCAGATATCGGCCCTCGCGGGCGGTGCGCATACGCGTCGGCTGCGTCCATTGTGTTCACCATTTCGTATCCCCGGTTTTGGGGATGTTCCTCCGGTGCCTATAAAAGGTATATTTTTCTGAATTCCAGCGCTTTGCCCGGCTTTTCGTCGGTGCAGAAGAACTGGCATAACAAAAAATGTATAAACGCGTTCACATGCCACTTCATCCGGCCTTTTTTAAGTCAATCTCCAACCATGTGCGGCGAAGAGCTGAGGTTTGCACCCGCCCTGTTCACTCGGCGTTTACCTTGATCGAACTCCTGGTGGTCATCGCCATCATCGCAATTCTGGCGGGATTGTTGTTGCCGGCCCTGGCCAAGGCCAAGGACAAGGCCCTGGCCATCGCCTGCATGAGCAATTGCAAGCAACTCGGGCTCGGAACGATGTTGTACGTCAACGACAATCAAGATTATTTTCCCCAAGTGGTGCCTTGGTGGACACCGGGGCCTTATAGTTGGAGTTCGCTGGGCAGCGGAAAGTGCGGTGGAGAATGGTTCCGGGCGGATGGCAAGACGCCAAACACTATTGCGCCGATGCTGACCAATTCAGTCCCCAACGACAATGTGTGGGTGTGTCCGAAGCGCCAGCGCGGGGCGATGGTGATTCAAAGCGGGGCACGGTTAGGCGGAACGCCCCACACCACGGGGTTTCTTTCGTACGGGTTTAACGAAATCGGGGTATATGGGAAGGCGGATCCTGTCACAGGGAACATGTTGTCCACCGGCGCCCCGAAATTTCAATCGGCCAGCATCACCCAGCCGTCGTCGATGGTGGCCATGATGGATTGCAGCGGGAGTTGCGATGCCGGGCAAACGGGGGGGCCGGCAGACGCGGCGTGGCTGGACACGGTATGGGCGCGGAACAGCGGCCCGGAAGGCCCCTCTGCCAGCAATCCTACCGACGTTTACGATGGCCGGGTGCAGACGGCGTTTGCCAAGCACAACAACCGGTTGAACGTGGTTTTTACGGACGGCCATGCGGCACCATCACTGGCCAGCCAGCTAACTTGGGGACAGTTCTGGGGGGTGTTTACTCCGGGAACGGCGCTTCTGGATGCCGGCAGCGGCAAAGTTTCAGATCACCCCATCGCAAAACCGAGCTGGGATGGCATCGTCTGGTCGACAGCCATCGAATGAGGCATGGGTCACACAGCGATGAGCGGAGCCGAAGATATTTTCCCTGCCGGGAAATTAAACAGTTTGCGGGTCTGGGCCTGCTTGCATCGATTTGGCGGCTTTGCTAGTGTCGCGCCTCAATGAATCCCAAAACAGCCAGCCCGGGCAGTGACCGATTTTCCGGGAGGCACTTCCCAGAAAAAGGACTGCTGCTCGTCATCCTGGTGCTGGGTGTTTTGCTGTCGTTTTTTGGCGGCAGTGTGCAACGGCCGCTGTTCGAGACAAATCCGGATGGCACGCGGCACCGCGTTTTCCACCCCAACGCCAACGGCGAACAGGAGCCGGCGTTTGTGAAGGAGAACAAGTTCTTCAATTCGCAAAACCTCGCGCAACTGGCCAAGGACACCAGCTTTGTGGCCATCATGGCCGTAGGCGCGATGTTCGTCATCATCTCGGGCGGCATCGACCTCTCGGTGGGCGGGGTCTATGCGCTGGCATCGGTTCTGGCGGCCATGGTCTTCCAGAGATTCGGGCCGGACGGCTCCTCGGCGGGCGCTTCACCGTGGCTGGGCGTGTCGACCGGATTGCTCGTCTGCCTCGGCGTGGGCGCATTTTGCGGGCTGGTCAACGGCGGCTTGATCGTGGCACTGCGGGTGCATCCTTTCATCATCACGCTGGGGACGATGGCGATTTTCCGGGGCATCGCGTTTGTGGTGACCAGCGGCCAGTCCATCGGGGATTTTCCGCAGGTGTTCCGCGACATGGTGCGCTGCGAGATCGGCAATGATCTAAGCTTGGTGCCGCCGGCGGTGATGGGGTTGGTGGCCCTGGCCGGGGGTATTTATTTATCGCGCATGGCGGCGGGGCGGCGGATCTACGCCGTGGGTGGCAACGAACTGGCCGCCCGCTACAGCGGCATCCATGTGGGGCGGGTCAAGCTGAGTGTGTTCATCTTCGCGGGCCTGGCCGCCGGCGTGGCGGCGGTGCTGTCGCTGGGCTACTACGGCAGTGCGACCTCGGGCGACGGCCAGGGGTATGAATTGAACGTCATCGCGGCGGCGGTGGTGGGCGGGGCAAGCCTGTCCGGCGGCAAGGGCACGGCGTTGGGCGCATTGCTGGGCGCGCTGGTCATCCAGATGATCAGCAGCGGCATCGTGATTTTAGGCATCGACCAGAACTACAGCCAGATCATCATCGGCGCGGTGGTGATCGTGGCCGTGTTGTTGGACCAGTTCAACCGGTGGCTCGCCGAACGCAAGCTTGCCGCCCGCGCCAAGGCCCTTTAGTTTCAAAACCACATCCAACCAATCCCATGAAAAACAAACTCATCACCAGTCTGCTGGGCATCATCGCACTGGCGGCAGTACTGCCCCAGGCCGCGACCGCCCAAACCAAAAAATCCTACGTCATCGGCCTCGTCGCCAAGTCGCAGGGCAACCCGGTGTTCCAGGCCGCGCGCGTCGGGGCGATGGACGCCGCCAAGGATCTCGGCGCGAAATACGGTGTGACCATCAAGATTGACTGGCGCACACCGAACGAGGAG
>Ga0206945_1073_pt1 | contig 23745 bp, 21 predicted proteins | sample Alteio_BWOrgHeat_5_FD_152982 | JGI IMG/M metagenome (GOLD analysis project Ga0206945, IMG submission 152982) | Enriched cells from forest soil in Barre Woods Harvard Forest LTER site, Petersham, Massachusetts, United States -... | ecosystem: Environmental > Terrestrial > Soil > Temperate forest > O... | reverse complement strand
CCAATAGTAAGGTGGCGTGAATGGTTTGATAACCTTCTGGTATCATTGCCGAGGGTAACGGCGTCATACCATGGCTGCGCTTAAACGGGCGCGAATAAAGTGTAACAATCCCGACCATAAGCGAATAATGCACTGGCGAGTCTTCCTGGATGTTATGATCTTCTATGTAATGGCAAGTTTCGACCACATGCATGAAAGATTGCCATGCAAAGCTCATCTTCCAGAGCAGTTGAAAATCTGTCTCTGATTGTTTGCTTTTTACGGCACGTGCCGAATCTTCGCCATCCATTATTCTGAATTACACAATAACGATCGAACTCCAGTAGCGATCGATTCAGGGCGGCAATTGCATTCCGAGATTTGACCGCACCAAATTTACATCGCGCTTGTCAATTTGGCCGTCGACTGTCATATCGTCACGAAAATCTACGATATTAACCGGCTGAGAAATGACGTCACGAGTGGCCGTTAGATCTGCCTTATTGACAATACCATCGGCCGTCGTGTCACCGACCAAGATCGCCATCGGAATACTTACATCGTTTATCAACATCCCGTCACTGACACTGGACAGCGTGACGACAAGGCGTTGCGCGCTGGTTACGCCGGCGAGGTTAACTGTCACTTGTGAATTATTAACAGTGAATCCGGAGACGGTTCCTGTGCCTGAGTTAATTGAAGCGCCTCCCACGGTCACAGGACTAGCGAAGGTCACAATGATTTGATACCTGCCGGCGAGACCGCCCGACCGGCATTCGATGGCTTCGTCACCTGACAGAGGCAGGCTCAGGTCAAATGTTCCGGCCGTCTTATGCACCTTGCGCGAGACTGCCCCGAGCGGTGAAAGCACGGGCGGTGGGGGCGGAGCGGTTACAGTAACTGCTGTCTGCGCGGCAAATCCGAGGTAACTGACATCGATGTTTGTGGAACCCACAGCAAGCATTTGGATATTACCAAAAGCATCCACGGTAGCGATTGTTGGATTCTCGGATATGTAGGTGATATCCGCCCCTGTGGGCACATAAAGTTGACTTCCGACTCCCGTGTCATAGTTCCCCCATACCTGAGTCGAAACCGTTGATCCTACTGTCAGCGAAGCATTGCCGGGAACCAGTTCAACACCTGTCAGATTCCCGCTTGGAGGATGAGACAAAACAATGACTGGAGCGCCGGTGATTACGTTTCCGTTTACATCGTTGTAGTTAACATACAAGACCGCATCTCCTACGACGCTGTTATCCACCGTGACGGTTACTTGATTTGAGTTAGTCCGATTGGGAGTGACTTTGACACCATCAGTCGTGACACCGCCAGGTCCGATGAGTTCGCAATACCACGAAGGAGGGCTCGCTGGGTCTTGCCCCTCGGCTGGCGCAATCGTGTATTGATACTGTGTTGTGCTAGCATTGAAATTCCTACCGTTCGTCGGCTGCGCAAATAACAGTTGAATAAGGCTGCCGTTCACATTTACCGGTGGAACCACGGCGTCAATCTTACCCTTTAGTAGAGGGTCGATCGGCTGTAATACGAAAGGTCCAAAACTCGCATCTGGTCCAGCTAGCAGCCCCGCTACATAGCTGCCCAAGGCCACGTTCGCAGTCACCGTATCGCCAACGGCCACACCGAACGCCCAAGTTGGAGGAGAATGTGCAATATTGGTGCCTTGCAGGTCGCCGCTTATGGACCCGCCAAATTGGCTCGCGTAATCCACCACTCCGTCGGAGCCTAGTGGGATAACGATCTTCCCACGACTGACATTTTGGCCGCTCGCGATGACGGTTATACCAGTCTGCGAGTAGCACAGCGGCACGAACAAAAGCTTAAGCTTCGTAGTGCCATTGTCGATTTCCGTGCCCACGAGATGGAATTTGGATGTCGGATCAACGTGCCAGTCACCGCCATTGATCTCTGGAATCTCTGAACCCCATGGATCAAATTTGGGCTGAAGCAATTCGCCGTACACTTCAAGAAGTTGCGGTACTAGGTGTCCTTGGTTCTGCATATCGAGCAGGTAACGAAGTAGAGTGCTCCCATTATGCGGCGAATTTAGCGTGACGACCCTATGAAACCGACCGCGCCAAGCATTGCTTTGTGAGCGAAACGAGTTGAAAGATGGTGGTTGCCGGTCAGTGCACAGCATCCGCGCGAGTAATCCGCCTTGACTGTGTCCGACGATATCATAGCGCGTGAACGCCCAATTCGTATGCCAAAGACTCTGAGGGTTTTCGACCTGGGAGATCAGTTGCTGATCTAGCAAAGGCGCTAGTTCAATGAACTTACCCGAAATGTTGGCCGCATCATCTGGTTTGGTGCTCGAGCGATCAACTCCATACTCAACCGGAAGGACAAAATCAGCCGGATAGGTCCCTTCTAGTTGAGTTAAAAAGCCGTTGGGAGTCATGAGAGTCTCATCTGTATACCAAGCACCGTTATCCGAGTTGTAGCCATGCACCAGCACAACTGGCGGCTTACGAACTCGAAAGAGAGTCGTGGCTATGGGGCTGGTATCGCCGCTTTTGGTAATCTGTAGGGTAACTGTCAGTTCTTTATAGCCAGGATCGAACTGTATATCTTCAGACTTGACGCCGCTTATATAGGCAAATCCGGTCGGATGCTCGGTTGACAGCGTAACACTGTGGCCTTGGACAAACTGCGGTGGTGTTACGGTCTGTAGGACATATTGATATAGGCTAAGGTCTCGCTGTCGTTTTACCGTCCCGCCGCTGATTGGAATGTTTGCGGTGCTGATGGTGTAAGTCGTCGGTGTCGTCGGAATCGGATTGGGATCGAATTCGATCAGTAACGGTGTTACGCCGTCAGCAACCAATCCATTCGACACAATTTGTTGGTTCTTGAGATGAGCCTCGTCTGGTACTACCTTTAAAGGATCATCGACGGCGTCAGAGGGCGAGGCTAAAATAACTGAAGAAGAAAGCGGCGAAAGTGAATGAACTGACAACCCACCGGTGCCAAGGTCGGCGATGGAAATTCTTGTGATAAATGCATCATCCTCTCCGCCTGCGAAGGAATTTTGAAGCGGTTGAACCGTAGGAAAATCTAGTGAATCCGTAGCTCCGGTAACGTAAATAACGTTGCCAGCAATAGCGACGGCACCGCCAAACTCGTCGTTATGAACGAACTGACCACCCGTGTCGGCGCCGCCCAAATATGTCGAAAATAGAAGAGCTGAACCGTCGGCCTTTAACATAGACACGAAGGCGTCGTAATTGCCGGAAAGAGACGATTGGATTGGTGAAACGATCGGAAAGTCTACGTCGTAGGTTTGGCCAGTTATAACTGCATCACCGGCCGCGTCGACACAAATGGCCGACGGATAGTCGCCAGGTCCGTCGCCACCGCCGACCATGCCGCCAAGGTAGGTAGAATAGACATAAGATGACCCGTCGCTTGTTAGTTTGGTAACGAATCCATCATCAGAACCGTTGTAAAATGGTTGAAGCGCATTGAAAACGGGAAAATCGGTCGATTCAGTGAGTCCCGTTACATATATGAGATCTGAAGAGTCAACTGTAACATGCGAAAAACCCTCTCCGCCGCTGCCCCCGAGAAACGTAGAGAAAATAAACGCAGAGCCGGCGCTGTTGATTTTCGTCAGGAATACATCTCCGTTCCCGCCATATTGAGGCTGGATTGCATTCGAGATAGGAAAATCTGGGGAACCAGTCGTACCAGTGACAATAGCATCTCCGCTGCTGTCCACCGCAATCGCGGAATACAAGTCGCTGCCACTTCCACCTAGATATGTGGAGTACAGTATGCCTGATCCATCGCGACCAAGCTTGGTGACGAAACAGTCATAGTAACCCCCGCCGCCCAAGCTTTGTTGTAATGCTGATACGGTGGGAAAATCTGGAGATAAAGTCTGCCCGGTTATTGAAACATTCCCAGCCGAATCAACTGCAATTCCGCTAGCGTTATCAGCGTACCTGCCACCGAGATAACTGGAAAAGATCAGAGAAGAGCCGGAATCGTCTAATATGGCTACAAAACCATCCTCAATTCCACCGTAGGTCGCCTGCACTGGAGACACAAGCGGAAAGTCAGTAGAAGTGGTAACGCCGGCGACGTATGTTTGGCCCGCTGTGTCGATCGAGATTCCCAGCGTCCCTTCGGTTCCAGTTCCACCTATATAGGTGCAATATAGCAAGATTGTGCCGCTTGGATCCATTTTGAGCACGCATGCGTCACCGTCACCTCCCGGACCTATTGTTCCGCCCGATACAAAATCCGTCGAGAATTCGCCTCCAATATGCATGTTGCCAACAGCATCTATCACAATACTACCCCCAAAATCGTCGGCGCTTCCCCCTAAGTAGCTCGAATAGCTTATGACTGGGTCGATAACCAACTCTCGCGTCCGATCATAAGACGATATTCGGAACCCGATTGTTGAGCTCCCGGTTACAACGAACCGGCCATCAATGTTGTGGTATTGTCCGTCAATGATTTGATATACGATGGGTTTGTGCTGCCGTAGATTGCCAAAAACTGACTCGATGATGAGATCTCCATTATCATCAAGATAAACACCTTTGGATCCATCGATGATCAATCCGATCTGATTGGGATCCGCACCTGGCTGCAGTTGGAAATCATATTCCAATTGCCGACCGTCCCCATAGTAAGTAAGGTCGATACCGGGATATATGTCTTTGTAGGTCACCCCTCCGTAAGTTGGAATGCGTGTTCGCCACTTTTTTGGGTCATTGCCTATGAAGTAGTTGACGATTCCTGGCAGCTTTTTCTGACCGATTGCTTTGGCTTGGGGCCTTGCGTCGGCGAGTCTGGCCCGAATTACAGAAACATCGCGGCAATCAGTGAGACCAAAGTCTGGGTGCAGGTGGCGATTCAATCGAGTTCCAGCTTCGGTTTTCTTCGGCTCACGAAATACCAAGACTGCTTCGTTCGATGTGAGATAAACTGTTCCTTGTGGCGTTCGGCTGAGAAATTGTACTTCATTGGCTGTTTGACCAACATTGGGCTCAAAGCTTAATGGTAACCTCCCGTAGTTTGGGTCGAGCCTCGAGGTGCTTGGAAGGCTCGTGGTCGAGGCAGCTGTGTCGGTAACTCCACTACAAACGGGAGTGAGTGAGAAAAGAATCAAAAATGCGCCGAGGCGAATCACGCGCAAATCTCTCGGCAAACTAAGTTTCATAGAGGGAATTAATGGCGGGAATTTATCGACCACACGGACCCATTGCAGAGATTTGCGTCCGCGTTGACAAGTCTTTTCTGAGATCGCTGGCGCAATTTCGGTGTTAGGCAAAATGTCAGCTAGAGACTGATGCCGCTCAGAACGGCAAAAGTAAAAAGCCTTCCGCAATTCGGGAAGGCTGGGGGAACGAGCCGCTGGCGACTAAAGAATTTCGCGCAGATCCTCAACCGAAAGGCTTTCCGGTTGGAATCCCTCGGTGGGGAGCGACAGGACTTTGACAAACCGCCCGACGACGAGACGTGCGGCGATCTCAGCTCGCGCTGCGCGGCCGGCGTCGTCTTCGTCGAGCATCAGAACGATACGCGTGTTGGATGTAGTGTGCTTTCGCAACAATGCCTCTTGACCCGAAGAAAGCGCTGAACCCATCAGCGCGACTGTTCTCGTTAGGCCAAGCTGCCACAAGCTGATGCAGTCGAAGTATCCTTCGACAATGATCAGAGGCTGCTCGTCGGTCTTTTGACGCGCACTATCGAGATTGAAGATCTCCTGCGATTTCTTGAAACCAGGCGGCAGCTTATATTTCGGCATGTTGTTTGGCGGATCTGCTGGCCAGCGGCCAGCATAAGCCACAATTCTGCCGTCAATATTCCTGATAGGAATGACGATATGACCAGCCATGGAGCCGCGCTCACAGTAGCCGAGTCCGAAGTGCTCAATTGCATCGGCCGAAATGCCGCGCTCCATGAGATACGGATGGTGTGTATTGAGCCCTGTCAGTTCAAAGCCAAGCGGCTTATTGGGCGTGGATTCGTCGCGTCGGGTTTCTTGTTCAGACGGTGACCGTTCTGATGTTTCGACAGATGGCGCCTTAGAATTGCTCTCGCGCGCGTCGCTGCTCCTGTCAGCAGGTGGACTTTGTTCAAGCCCGAACCACTCACTGATGCGGCTAGCTGCTTGCCGGATTGTGCAGTCTTCCATCCGGCTAACGAAATCGAGGATATTGCCTCCTCGCTTGCAGCGTCCAAAGCAATTCCAGCAATTTTTCGGAATGCTGATGCGAAACTGTGTCGGGTTCTGCCCTTTGTGAATGGGGCAGGGACCTGTCAGCGTCTCGGCGTTTGCACTACGTTTGAACCGATCGGTTAGGCCATAATGATCAAGGATGCCAACCATGGTCACGGCGGCCTTTACTGCCTTGAAGTCGACGAACTTTTTTGTAGCCATTTTGCCTCCTTTGGTTGTTTCAAATAGGGCGGATGCCCTTCTGAACCTGATGCTATCTCGGAGAAAGAAATGTGTACAGGCTTTGGCTGTGGATAACTTCGGGGCCGCCAACCATGTTGCGCCAACCCGTGGTAGATTTTCCTCCTTTGTAATAAACAATAAGTTAGTTTGCAAAGCGGCGGCTTTCTTGATAGTGCGGAAGAAACGAATCAAATTAGATGGAATAATTCCATCTATCTGCTTCGGCATTGCAGGCGCACTTCGAAATGAACGATATTTGGATTGGGTCTCGATTCCACGCGCCCGGCAATGGTGTACTCATTTTGGGTGAGTCGACTTACGATAGCGACGGAGTCGCGGTCACCATTCGGAATTGGATTCGAGGCGTGCCCGACCAAACCTTCAGTCGTATTTTCAACTCCTTTTCCGGTTACCGAACCGAGAGTGCGAGCCCAAGAGAGCGCGAGGAATTTTGGGCTTCCATCGCATTCTGCAACTTCGTTCAAGAGCCGGTCGGAACGATCTGCGACGACAGACCAGACGACACCCATTACAGCGGCGCGGTAATAGTGTTACCCATCGTCTTGCAACGCATCAGACCACGCGGAGTACTGGTTCTTGGCAACGAGCAGTCAGAGTTTTCATCGCACGCCCTGGAGGATTCCGGCATTCCGTTTGTAGTTTGCCGGCATCCAACGGCTCACGGCGTCCCGACAACTGAGTTGGAAGCAGCATGGGATGAGCTTAAATCCAAAATCCGCAAGGCGTAGGCATCTACGCGCACTATGTCACGAACGCCTCGTCCCGAAACGACAATTCGCAGCGAACACTGGCTCCGGGTGCTCGTGAACAAGCGTCCGGAGCTACCCGGCGCTAAAGTCCAACGGAACTGTGGCTGGCCTGTGAGCGAAAAGATCACGTGGGTGTCGCCGCTCGCAAATGATGAGTATGCCGAGTATCGAGACACTCAGGTGCTAGAGAAGCTTGGAATCACTCCACAGGTTCCACTCGCGGAGTTTTGGCCGACGCTTGGTCCACGATGGGACGCGCTCGGCCGGAGTTCCTCCGGTCGAGCGCTTCTCATTGAAGCGAAGGCTTACATCGAAGAGATTGTCTCGCCGCCCTCCAAAGCTAGTGAGGAGTCGCTATCCTTAATCAGACAGTCACTCCGCGAGGTTAAGGACTTCTTGCGCATCAAATCGGAGCATGACTGGTCAGCGCTCTTCTACCAGTACACGAACCGGCTGGCACATTTATACTACCTTCGACAGCTCAACAGCGTTGATGCTTATCTCATTTTCATTTACTTCGTTGGCGCACCTGACGTGACGGAGCCTTCGACAGCTTCCGAGTGGCAGGCAGCACTTCGTGTAGTTAAAGCTGTATTAGGTACCAGCAAGCACTCTCTAGCGCCGTACATCGCAGACCTGTTTATCGACGTACACGATCTAGAAAAGACCTAAACAGACGACGTCAACCAATCATCTACCGTGCTAATTAGGCAGTTTTGAAAGCACGCGGAACATCATCTCTAGTTCCCGTCGAGATCAGATTGTGAAATGCGAAGCAGCGTGAACCCGAACGAATCGAGCACCGAATATGACGCTGCGTTTGGTGCCATTTCTGGCTTGGTTTGGTGGCCCTGGGTGGGCCGAAATTATTCTCAGCGTCCACAGCATCAGCGGTTGCTCGTCGTCGGAGAGTCTCACTATACCAAACAGAGTACGCCGGAGGCGCTTGAAGAAGTTCGCAAGCGACACGAGCAAGGGTATCCGACTTACACCCGCGATGTAGTTTCGGAATCCCTGATACGCCGCGATTGGACCACTCCGACGTTGAGCAATATTTCAAAGCTCCTTTTCCAGTCCACCGCGATTGACGCTCCAAGACTATGGACCGACACAGTCTACTGTAACATCGTTCAGCGGCTTATGGAGTATTCCCGCAAAGAGAGACCGATATGGGCTGATTTTGAGAAAGGCTGGAGAGTCCTCGTTGAGATTGTTAGGTTTCTTCGGCCCAGCCATTGCCTTTTTCTGGGCGTCGAGGCTGCGAGAAGTTTCGATCGAGTGATGACGAATAACACAATTTCGTTTGTGAGTGTCACTCGCACGCAACGCGTCAGCCGCACATGGGCGCGGCAAGCGAGACTCGACTTAGGAGGTACTTGTGACTAAGCTAATATTCGTGCAGCACCCAGGCCACCATTTTAGCTGGGCCAAATGGCATGGCCACCTTGAAACTCAGCACGCTGACTTTATGGACTGGCTCAAGACAGAGTATTATACGATTCGCCGGGACGTTAACTATGCGTTATAGCGAGTTGCTTCTTTCGCTCAGAGTGGTAGCGGTCGGTTATCGTGAGAACAATTAAACGTTGTTGTCGAGAGTTTAACTATGGTAAATGGCACCTGGTACATTGGGCAAAATGTTCTTTGCATAAACGGTCGGTTTCACAGAGGTGTCTTAGATTGGTGTACCTCCGGTCCCATTAAAGGGGAAATCTACACGATCAGGCGCATTCAATTCGGCCCACATCCCTACACCCAGGAATACGGCCTGGCGTTTCTGCTGGCCGAAATCAGCAACCCGCGAACGTAAGACGAACATGAACCTGGCTTCTTCAGTTTTCGTTTCCGGCCTTTAGATGGCGATGCGCTGTGCGCTGTTCACAAGAGCCAGAGCGTGGCCACTTCTGCGGTAATCGGGCAACGCAGCGAGTTCACGAATGCGGTTAGCGCTATAAGCACTTAGCTAAAGAGCGTGCTCGTTGCGGGCGATTGTTTTGCCGTGATCCAACTTAAGGAGAAGAGGTTGTGGGTGCGGTGAAGCGCGTCCATGTGGCTAAACAGGAAAAGACCGTGTCCTCTTTGTAGACGCGAGGATACATCCCGAAGATGCTCTACACGCTCCCCGCTGGTTGTAACGGTCAACACGCGAAAGCGATCAATACCTAAGACTGTCCGGTGCACTCCTTGGGACCAAGTCGCTTCGTATGCTAGCAACTTCCGTAGCAACGATGTTTGACCAAACTGTTTTCGGATTACTGGCATAGTTCCGCGATCTGCTTCGAGGAAATAGTGAATGCGTTCGCAGTGTCCATCGGTTTCATGAACGTCTAACGCGAAGACGGCGTCTGGAATCAGCGTTATCTCGTGCTCGGCGAAACTAACATTCCAGCGCAAAGGTCTTGTATCAGATAGTGCCGTCGTGAGTGATAGTTGATCGGTCGGAATGAATCTTATCGCTTTTTCGCCGCGACACGCGAGTTCGAACGCAATCATGATATCCGCTACTTGAAGTGCATGATTTAAAAATATCCTTTGTGCAGCAGAATTCTTCGCTGACCATCGCAGCCGCCGCATCTGCGAGGCGCAAACGTTGTCTAGAAGACGCGCTCCTTTATTACCGAGGCCGTAAATCAACGGTCTTGTCCCGAGCTGAGTGAAATGATCGATTTGGCAGCGAGGTCGATCAAGATAACCATGATGGTAGAGCGCCTGTAGTCGTCGTAATGTATGCTGCCGACTACCCGAAACCAGCTGGGCGACCTGCGCTGAGTTCAGAAACCGGTGCTTGAAAATCTGTCGAATGATTTCAATGTCGCGCTGAGTAATCTTAAAGGGCAGTGCGACTGGGGAGCGTTGGAACCGTGGACGGCGAATCAATGCCATTCACCGAATTATACCAGTTAGCGAATTCGTCGCCTAACGAGCTATCCACCGATTCAACTTGGCTTCAATGATGGATCGATGAGTCGAATACTTTTCGCGCGAGCGCGCGATCAGTTTTTCTTTTCTACCAAATGGATTTTCGATCGGAGGCAAGGTGTTACCGCGGAATGGTGCGGCGGCTCTTCCGTTTTCGCTTAGGCGGACGAACACTTCGTATTGATTCAAAGCGACGAACTGTTCGGCGACGAAGTCCTGCCCAAACTCCTTCGCCAAGACATCTGCATCAGTGTGTCCGACGCGAAATGCGATCAGCGTTCCAACATTCCCAAAGACCGCCTGTTGAATCGAAACCGGTATTTGCTCGACATATTGATGCGACAGAGTGAGGCAGAGCCGATATTTGCGAGCCTCGGACAAGATCGATGCGAACGCATCGGTAGTGAAGTTCTGAAACTCATCGATAAACAAATAGAAATCGCGACGCTGTGATTCGAGTTCGTTGGCACGAGCCATTGCAGCAAGTTGAAACTGCGTTGCGAGCAATGAGCCGAGTAGGTTTGCTTTGTCGGCGCTCAATTTGCCTTTTGCGAGATTCGCAATAAACACTCGACTTTCGTTCATCATGAACGGAATACTGAATCTGTTCCGAACCTGACCGAGAATATTTCGGATAACCGAGCTCGTTAGGAATTGTCCGAGCTTGTTTTGAATCGGCGCAATGGCTTCGCGCTGAAAACGCGGATCGTATTTTTCATATTCTTCTTTCCAGAATGCTCGAACAAACGGATCGGATGTTTGTGACAACACCCATGCACGATAGCTCGGATCAATAAACATTCGGTTCACTCCGAGTAGGGAAGTGTTCGGACAATCGAGCAACGCGGCAACCGCGTTGTAGAGCAGATATTCGAGTCGCGGTCCCCAGGAGTCGCGCCAGATCCCTTTCAGTGTCGCGACAACACCGGACGCAACAAGATGTCGATCTTCAACTGGAACATCGGCCAGCGGATTGAATCCGATCGGATTTTGAACGTCTGCCGGATTGAAATAGACGAGATCGTCAGCGCGTGAGGGCGGGAAGTGGTTTAACAACTCCTCTGCCAGGTCGCCATGCGGATCGATCAATCCGATTCCATCGCCGGCAGCCAGGTGCTGCACGATTAGGTTGCGCAACAATGTTGTTTTTCCCGAACCCGTCTTCCCGATGACGTAAACGTGCTGGCGCCGATCCGGTTCGGAGATTCCAAAAAGTACGGGGTCAGCTCCCCAGCGCTCTCGATATCCAACGTAAGTTAGTTGTTCATTCATGGTGCTGTGGCCAGTCGCCACTCCACATTCGAGGTCCAAAAGGTCGCGTGTGATGCCTTTCGGTCTGGAACTCTGAAAAACGGACGCTGACAAACGCGATTGGGAGCGAGCCAGCGGGGTAATGGCGACTGGCCTCAGGACCCGAATGGGCCGTCTTGAGTATACCAGTTTCAGTTTCAAAAAGCGCTGGCCCGCGGGTGGGGGAATGCGCGCGGCGATTTTTCCATTAGATCGCGGCGAGATCGCTGAGCGCGAAGTCGTCTGCGGATAGCGGCGTTAGCCTACTCAAACCAGTCCCCAACTTGTCGGGGCGAGGACGCTAGTCCGACGACGCCCGACTTCGCGGTTTTTGGTCGATGTTGAATGGTTAATGAGGCTCGATCCCGGCAGCCGGAGGAAAAATCGCGAAGTCGGGCGTATCGCCCGGACACGTTGGGGAACCAGTAATGCGGCGGTTAGGCCGTTTTTTCGCGCGCTAGCGCCAAGCAGGGTCTACATACCATGTATGTAGGGGCATTTGTAGGGTTTCGCCTGGGTCGCGAAATATCTGTTTTGCGACATCTTTTGGATAAATGGCTCAACAGAGCCATTTCTGACTTCGATCAGAACGGGCGTTTTCAGCGATCTGCAACTAGCCAGTCATATTAGGTTCGCAGGGTGCAAGGCGTCTCCCCTGGCGAGGAGCCGACTGATCTTGGCAGTGGCCAGTTATTGTGCGACACGCTGTTGGTCTTCCCTGCTTTCAAATTCAATGACCGGGAGTTCGTTTTCTTTGATTTTGTTGCGAATATAAGCTCGCCAGTTGGCATCTTTCACTAACCAGTTGAGCCATCGCAAAAACAAAACGTGCAGCGTTTCTGGTCTTTCGCTTCTTAGAAGCCTGCCCCTTGTATTACTCTTTGTATTACTAACTGTATTATTATGCATGAAAGCCTGTTCATACCTGGTATGAACAATTGTTCATACCTCCCACGAACGCGCGTTCATCGCTTCCCGCGATGAATTGAGAATCGATCGGTCAAATCGTCGATGTCCCCGCGGAGACGACGCCTTGCCTGCGCATTCGGATAGTTGAACTTCGTAGTTACTCGTATTGTGCGCTGCGTTCGATCTTTGATCGCGACGGTGACAAAGCCTTTATCTTTCAAGGACGCGATAGATTTCTGAACGTAGCGGACGCTTATCTTGAAAAAATCTGCAAAATAAGCATTCGACGCGAAACAACCTCGTTCGTTATCGAGGCTGTGGATTTCGACGAAGATAACTTTTTCTAACAATGAAAGTTCGTGGCTAAGCCAGATCTCCTTTGGAATCCAGATACCTTTGAAGTCGCGCTGTGGGCGTTCCATTCTTTAAGTCTACCGGACATGCACCTAAATCCCTAACGAGTTGTCCACAGTGCGACAGCGTGAGGAACGGTTCTGCATGCTATGATGAAATTAACTCGGGTTGGGGCTTTCTATTGCGGAAGCAAAGGACGCGCAGATCTTACTCGATAATCAAATCTTACAATGTCCGACTTCCCTTCCGAAGATTTCCGAACGGTTCCGAAGGATTCAGAAGAGTTCGGTAACATTCCGAAAGATTCAGAACCCTTCCGCAACGTGCAGAACGTTTCGGAACGCAGATCAGATCACACACTGACCGTCCGTGAAGTGGCGCGGATGTTTGAAGCTGCCGGCGTACCGCGCACCGAGCGAAGCATTACTAATTGGTGCCAGGCAAACAAAACAGGCATCGCTCGGCTCGACGCGTTTTTTGATCCGAACGAACGAAGATACTTCATCAGTCCGCAGAGCATGGAGATCGCAATCCAGGAGGAACAATCAAAGGAAAGAGCGAAGGGAGCGATAGTCGCGCCGGCTGCCAACACGCAAGCGAAAGCGGTTCCGAATGCTTCGGCAGCAACGCATTCGGATTCGACCAGTGAAACTGAACGACTCCGTCATGAGATCCGTGACCTCCAAATCACAAACCGCGCGAAGGACATGTACATCGAGCGATTCGAGCTCGAACGAGAAAAGTATGAGAAAGAGCGGACACGCTATGTTGAAAAATTGATGACGTTCAATCGGCGGATTGGTCACCTTGAGACGCGGCTGGGAATTGATGCTCCGATGCGCAGACCCGATGTCATCGGAGAGGGAAGCGAGTTTCCGGCAGCTTCGGAAGAGGGGAACTCAGGCGGAATGTTTTCCGAATCCTAATTCATCTACGTCTCGTACGAGTCCTGCCACCAGTTTTTCCGCACAATTTGGATGCAGCCAAATTTCCGATGCTTCTTTGCCACCGCCACTTCTTCCGGCCCACATGATTGCAGGAATCGTGAGTTTGTTGCCGCAGTAAAAGCAATGTGAAGCGGGCTCGGTGATAAACGGCTGGTCTTCACCCGCCGCGCGAATCAAACCGCGTTGCTCTCGACTGAGAGTTTCGTCGCGCCCAAGATCCGCGAGTTTGCGGGATTTTTCGCGATCGAATTCAAAATCTTCAGATCGAACAATCATCGTTTTTGTTGTTCAGTTGCGGCTTTGGTAATTTTCCAGAGATCGACACGCAGGACAGCGGAAATCCGTAACAAAGTGTCGAGCGTCGGACTGCGCATGCCGCGCTCGATGTAGCTGATCATCTGCTGCGACAATCCTGATTGATCGGCGATTTGCGTCATCGAAATTTGCTGACGCAGTCGCTCGGCTTTGAGTAGCCGTGCGACGGTGGCAACGATTCGCCGCGACGGAATTGTTTTCGACACGGCGAAAGATTAGCAAAAATAAAATTGACACGGCACCTAACTATAGTTAGGTATTCGGCATGTTCAAACGGCGACTCGGGCCTGACCCACACGCGAATGGAGCGACGACTGCGTCGCTGAGCGGCTGTCCGGGCATCCTCGAGCTGGAGTCCGGCGATTTTGCCGTTATCGGCGTAGACATCACGACACACGCGGAATTGCATCTGAAATTTGGCGCGAGTTGTGGCCAGGATGAACGGATCGTGCGAGTTCCGCGGAACACACTGGTCCTGGCGAAAGTCGATATTCCAGATCGCTGATTGTCCGACCGGCACCGCCGGTGCGGTATAATGATGCAATGGGGTAATCGCATTCATCGCCGGGAACTGGATAGACATTCTGCAGTCGATCGGCATTATTGCCGGGCTGTTAACGAGCGCGTATACCATTCACAAAGACGCGCAGGTTCAGCGCGTCCAAAATCTGTTCACGCTAACGAAAAATCATCGTGAGATTTGGAGTCAGGTTACGGAAAGACCCGAGCTTGCGCGCGTGCTCAATCCTGCTCCTGATTTGGATCGACATCCGATCACCTTGGCCGAACGACTATTTGTTTTGTTTCTGATTCTCCATCTCGAAAGCTCTTTTGAAGCGACGAAACACGGGATGTATTTCGCCGACCACGGACTCCAGACCGACGTCCGAGATTTTTTTGCCAATTCGATTCCGCAACGCGTCTGGAACGAGGTAAAGAAGTATCAACGGCCCGATTTCGTCGCGTTCGTCGAAACGTCCCGCAACACCCCTCGCTGGTGAGACGTTAGGACATTGTCAGCTGGATTTCGTCAAGGGCTACAACCTCGATGGGTTTGATGCGCCAATCGCAAATCAATTGAATGTGGGCTCGCGGATTCTCAACGTCACGGTGAACCTCGAGCACGTGAAACCGCAGTTTGCGCTCCTCTTCATTTTGGGGCCGCGCGTACATGACCTCGTCGTTTGTTTTGATTTCCCTCTTAATATCCTTGCACTTCATCAATTCCTGCCTGGATCAGCTGAAAGGTCAATCAACCGTGAAAATTCTTCTTCGAATTGCAAATATACGATGGCATCAGTGTCATCGGGAGAAACCGCCCACACATCAGCCTGCGATTTGCCAAGGCATATTCCTTCCCGTCCGCGATAAGTCCCGGATGTAATCAAGACGCGTGCTCCTTCGAATTGTTCGGTTGGGACTGCACGATCCATAACCGGAAGAGGTTACAGCCGATTCGGGAATATTGGAATCTAATAATGCTGCCCGACGACGCGCAAAACGGCTTTCTCTTTTGTGTGAGCTTCGTGCTAGCATCGCGCTCCCTTGGATTATCTGAATTGGAATAATCGTTTGGCGGAGCATTTTTTCCGACCGGAGAACGCCGGCCGGCGGGTCTATCTGTATGCCACACGAGAATTGGTCGATCGGATCGGCAGCGAGTGCGGAGCTAAGTTTCAGGATTTTATCAATTGCGTAAAAGCCGGTCCAGCCTGGGCGCGCCGAGCAGGTTTGTGCCAACGCGTGCTGGAAGCGATGGATGGCTGGCGTAGTCGCGAACTTTCTTATCCGCCTTACGTCGCATCGCTGGCACTATTCGTGATCGCCGCTGGCTTGGAGGGTGATTTCGAACCAAACGAGTACTATGGCCGACTTTGGAAGTTGTTGGAGATCGATGATTCAGGCACGCCTGCGTCATTCGATAAGATGTTGCGCGTTTGGGAGGATCTGGAGCGATGGTCTGTCGTCGATAAGAGGGGCGAGCTTGGATTGCTCAAAGCAGACTTTGTAGGCAAATGGATTCACGTCGGCGTGCCACTCGCGCAGACATTGCTTTCGGAAGAAGAACGCCACGAGCTGCCGCGAATTTTCGCGCGTGCGGCATTGGATCCGAGTGCGCCTCCGGCTAGTCAGGAGATTGAAACAATCTTACGCAGTTATGGACGAGATACATTCAGGGCTAGGACCCTGCGTGTGCTTGCGAGTAGAGATTCGGCGCGTCAAGAGAGCAAGGGAGCTCTGGTTCAAGCCATTACAAGTGAGCTGCGCAATTGGGACGGCACCGTTCCGGATTCAGATAGTGATAACGAACGAGTCATATCACATTGGCCACTCAAGTTATGCTGTGATGTAGATAAGACAGCACGGCGCGCTGAAATGTCGCTGCGGTGCAAAGCACCAAGAGAATTTCCTGAGGCGGGTTTCGCGTTGGTCGAGCGGGGCGAAAAGCCAAATGGCGAGCAACAAGCGAAACAAGTTTTTACATGTGAAGAATGGCAGTTTGGTTGGTCAAAACCTCTGGAGGATGATTCTGGATTTCGCGTAGATGCGGCACGGTTCGATTGGCGGAATGGGCTGGAACTGCAGGATGAAAGCCAGCGTTGGAAGTTCCGCCTACAAGGGTCTGCCGTGCGTGTATTCGTCGATGGAAGCGCTGACGGTGTCGGATCTTTCGTTGAGGTTCGCGGCCTGCCAGTAAACCAACAGTTTTATATTGCCGCCGCAGAAGACACCCAGAAAGCAGTAACGGAATGGGGTACCTCCTCATGCGATCTCTGGCAGGAAATCGAACTTCGTTCGGGTTTGCCTCGGGGATGGAAACTTTTTTCGGCCGCTCGTGCGCGAAGCGATGAGGCGATAAAATCGAAATATCCGAACGTTTCATTACCAACCTTCGTTGTAATTGTGTTCCGGGGCGGCATTCGAATATCGCGCGGATACAGGTACTTCAGCTTTGCTCCACCGGTGATCGACATCCAAGGTGCAGCCGACAACGTGACATTCAATGGTGTCGCGTCATCAGCACGCGAAACAGATGGACGGTATGACATTCCGCAAAACTTACCCGTCAGTGCTGATGCTGATCCCGACAAGATCACGATTGAGGCGTGGTGCGGTGAACGCGTTGCTGATCGCGCGACAATCTTCCTTTCCCAAGAAGGCTGGTCGTGGGTGGATCGCGCGATCGGATTAAAACTGGATGCGTTTGGGGAGCCAATTGGGAGCGACGCGGCGACATTCATGCGCGGCGGTAGCGTTGTGGGGTTTGATGTCCCGCTTTTCAATTTCGACGGGGTTGTTCCGCTTGTGTCGGAAGGGTCTGTTCATTACATCGGCCGTGAACCGGGACAGATCATTGATTGGCCTAACGAGGCACTGCCTACATCGTGGTCGCCTGTGTGGGTAATCGTTTCTAGGCGCGCCGGGGAAGTAATTTTTTGCGGAGGCGACCTTGCCGAGTGCGAGCCTCGTGCTGGAAGCCGTGCCAACCGGCATAAAATGAAAGCGTGGAAAGAGTACGTCTGGTTTCGCAGGAAAAGGTTAAAATCGCCTGCGAATCCTGCGGTTAGTGCGTTGTGGAAGCGATATCAGGCGATAGGGAAAAATGTCTGATTCGGGCGAACATCTCTTATATGTACTATCCTCGCGGCGCGAGATGGCATGGAGCACGTTCAAGCAGGTGTTTGATATTCTCTACGAAGCACCCGGGCTGGCTGATGCTAGCGTTGCCGACGCGCGATTGCGACGCACGAGTACCGTCCGTTCGTTGCAGGCTCTTTCGCATTGTGACTTTGTATTCTCAGAACTCGGGTCCCGAGTTGTTGTTGCACCGGCGGTGCTCAGTCGCATGCCGATCGGCGGATTGCCACGGGCAATATTATGTGGCGCACGATCGCCACAAACCATCTCGCAGTTACAGCGGGCAGGTTTGGATCATGGTTGCGCCGTTCACATCGAAGAGCAGAGCGCCGATGTCGGCCTAATTCCGTCGAGGATCTGTATCGAGGCGAAGAGTCCGAGTGACTTAGAAGCGTTGGCAGGCGCGGTCGGAATTTCTGTTCAGAGCGTGCCAGCGGCATGGTCGTTTGCGCACCTGTCGCGCCAACTTGGCGATGTGTTGAATTGCTTGAAGTGGGAACACGGAAGCGAGTTGACGTGGATGCGGAGAGATTTCGACTGGCGCGCCCTACAGTTCGACATAGCGAGTGCCCCATCGAACCTCCGGCTCAGCCGCTATCTTAATCCGACGAAAGGAACGTATCTTCATTGGTTGTGGCGTGGGGATAGCCACGCGGAAATCGATCTTGATTGGGGACGTTACGCCGTTTTGCACGAGTCAGGAAAGAACGTCCTATATTACGACGAACGGAGCTTGCAATTCGCCTCGCCGCGAGGCACTCCGCTGCCAAAGCTTCTCGCCCGGGCGCTTTGTTTGTGTTCCGGCCGCGCTCCACGGAGTATAGCTTCTACGAGAATTTCATCGAGCATTACGGGCACGGATAGATACGACGTATACAGCAGTGTGCCTGGGCGGATCGCCGAGCTTGTCGCCACTGCGGTTGGCCAGTCTTTGATCCCGCATCCCATCTGACCAGAATCTCCGCGGTCGATGTCGAAAGACGTTGTTGTCAGACGCGAGTGTGTTTAGAAGGAGCTATGCAGGACCCGCTCGGCGCTTTTGACAAAGTTCGGGATAATTTTCTGCTTTACATAAAAACCGCTTTCCGGACGAACTTTCCATCGTTCGAACGCGAGCGGGAGGATTTGTTACTCAAAACCTCCGCCGATAATCCTGGGATCTTCTACCAAGATCCATGGGTTGAGCCACTGCCGCGGTATGTTACGGCGAAGCGGGTGACTGAACTGGTCGCTGCGGACTTGCCGGAGTTCGATGCGACAGCGCGCAACGAATTCTCGGAATTCGTTATCCGAGGTCTGATCGGCGATTTCCCCCTCTTCCAGCATCAACTTCAGATGCTGACGCGCGCTACCGGCGGAAGTAACGCTGTCGTCACCGCCGGCACAGGCTCTGGCAAGACCGAATCGTTCCTATTGCCGCTGTTTGCATATCTCGTCCACGAGTCACAAAACTGGACGCCACCGTCTGCCGCGCAGGATCATCAGAATACTTGGTGGACAGGTGCTGCTGAAACCTGGCGAGAACAACAGGACGAAGACGATCGCTCACCGCGGGTAAGCCAACGTGCAAGTGAGACGCGACCGGCTGCGGTACGCGCATTGTTGCTGTACCCGATGAACGCGTTGGTGGAAGACCAACTGACCCGATTACGGCGCGCACTCGATTCATCAGACGCTCGGGCATGGCTTGATGAAAACCGAAGTGGCAACCGGATTTATTTTGGCCGCTACAATTCGAACACGCCCGTTCCTGGCCATGAGTATCACCCTGATAGTGGACGGCCCAACAAAGGCAAAATCGAAAACTTAATTGATGAGCTAGCCGCGGCCGACCGTGCTGCGGCGGAGGTCCGGAAGTTTCGGGATGACGTTTTAGAGTCGGCCACCTCGTCAGCAGAGGAACGGGATCTGGCGGAAGCTATTCCATTCTTTTTCCCACAGCTGGATGGTGCGGAAATGCGGTCACGTTGGGATATGCAGGACGCCCCACCTGATATTTTAATCACAAACACGTCAATGTTGAGCATCATGATGATGCGCGCTGCGGACGCCAACATTTTTGAAAAGACGAAAGCGTGGCTGGAGAAGGACGGCAGTATTTTTCATCTGATTGTGGATGAGCTGCACCTTTACCGAGGCACAGCTGGGACTGAAGTCGCATATTTAATTAGGCTATTGCTGGAACGACTTGGCCTCTCCCCCGGCAGTCCGAAGCTGCGCATCCTGGCATCCAGTGCTTCGCTCGATCCTGACGACCCGGAAAGCATCGGATTTCTGAATGATTTCTTTGGGGTGATGTGGACACCCGAACAGATCGTTACTGGAAGTCTTGAACCGTTGCCGAGTGTTCCTACCTCTGCAGCACTCGACGGTGCACCTTTTGTCGAACTCGCCGAATCATTTAGAGACACCTTGAATTTCGCAGCCGCATGCACCGATGCTGCAGGTGCCCTCGGCGCTGGAGTGGACGGCACTCCGGAAGAGCGTTTGCGCCTTGCAATGGAGGCTCCAAACAATGCAATCGGTGCTCGAATGCTTCAGGCGTGTGCAGCGGATGGAGAGACTCGCGCCGTATCCCTTGATACGTTCTCGCGGCGAATCTTTGGCGATGCAGCCCACGGTCTCGACCGGCGAATGGCAAGTGGGGGACTTCTCATCGCGCGGGCGGCGTGTAGCAGCGCCGACCGGAAATCTCCGCTACCTGCATTTCGTCTGCATTGGTTCTTTCGCAACATCGAAGGAATTTGGGCATGCACCCAACCCGGATGCGGTTGTGCGCCCGAGCACTTTTCTCTCGACGAGGGGCGCACCACTGGAAAGCTCTTCGGTAACAGCCGTATTCTTTGCGGCAACGCGAATACTGAGACCAGCACCGAGCATCGCGTGCTCGAGGTCCTATACTGCGAGGTCTGCGGAACCACTTTCTTCGGAGGAAATCGCCTTCCGATTGATAATGGTGGTTGGGAGCTGCTTAATTCGGACGCGGAAATCGAGGGGATTCCAGATCGTCAGGCAGCGCGATTTTTAGACCGAAAGACCTACAAGGATTACGCGGTTTTCTGGCCGCAAGGGAAGACACCGATTCATCCGGAGGTCGACAACAGAAACTGGACTCAACCGCGTTTGGCGACAGCGGATGAGAATGAAGTGCCCGAAAGCTCCGGCCAAAATCGGAATAGGGCCGGTGAAGCGCGTTGGAACCGGGCAACTCTGTTTACCACCAGTGCGAGAATTCGATTGATTCCTAACGACAACGACGATTCAAGCCAAATTTCTGGCTACATCTTCCTCTTACGCCATGCGAATGACCAGGAGCAAGGCAATTACAGTGCGCTGCCGACACGATGTCCATGTTGTGCCGCCGATTATGGTAGGAGGATGTTTCGCAAGTCGCCCGTGCGCGGATTTCGGACCGGTTTTTCAAAAGTTAGCCAAATCTTGACCAAAGAATTGTTCTACTTGCTCCCGCCAAACGGTCGAAAGTTGGTAGTATTCTCAGACTCACGAGAGGATGCCGCTTCGATTTCGAACGGAGTGGAGCGCAACCACTATAATGATCTCGTCCGAGAAGCCATGTACGATGAGTTGCTCCGAAGCGCGTTAGGCGAAGGAGAGCTACTTGGAGATCTAGAGTCGAGAGGTCAACCCGCGCGAGCTGATGCACTCATTCTCGCTGAGCGCAATCCAGCATTTGTTGAAACGCTGCGGCAAGCTATCGCGACAGCCAACGCAGAGCTACCGCCGAACTTGCCGGCTCCATTTCGGGAAGCGCAACAACAGGCAATAGACCGAATCGCTGAGATTCGGCGGCGTTACGAGACGCGAACCGTGCCAGCTCGCGTTCTTTTTGCAAGTGCCGAAGGGGAAGTGTTAACGCACAGGTTAAAGCGAATCGGGACGAATCCAGCCGGAGCGGACGTATTGTATCAAGATTTTAAAATCGGAGGGCAATATCGTCATTGGACAGAGCTCTTCGATTTCTCCTCTCCGAATGAATGCTGGATCAGCAACCCAACAGACGAGCAGCAGGATAAAATCGGAAACAAAGTCCGGCCAAAGATCATCTCCGAAGTCTCCAAAGTTTTGTGGAGTAGAAGCTACTTTGGATTCGAGTCTGCCGGTTTGGGATATGCATGTCTTCCGTTCGACGATCCGAAATGGGCGCAGTGCGGCGGGGCAGCCCAAATTCCAGTAAGCACGTTCCGCGATATCGCGAATGCCGTTCTTAGAATCTTGGGTGATTTATTTCGCTATCGCGACTTGGAGTATGAATCCCGTACCGGCAACGCGTTGCAAAGCTGGCCCAGCTGGACCGAAGCCAGGGCTCCGCTTCGTCATTGGCTCGAAGGAGTCGAGGACCAGCTGGGATTACAGGACGCTGCAAAGGAACAGTTCCGAGAAGCGCTTTGGACGGCAATATCGACAGACGGACGGCAGTCATATCTGATCCTGGATCCGAATTACCTCGATATCCGTGTAGCCGCGGCCGACGATCCCGTGTGGATATGCAGCAACTGTCGACGTGAGCATTTACATCGCGCCGGTGGTGTGTGTACGCGCTGTCGCACGAGTCTGAGCGAGCCGCCAAACACAACATGCGCGGATCTGCACACACGAAACTACTATGCTGTTGAGGCCATCGAACGCCGCGATCCGCTGCGGCTGCACTGCGAGGAACTTACTGCACAAACTGATGATCAACCGGAGCGCCAGCGGCTTTTCCGGAATATCGTCGTCAACACGGGACGGGGTGAAAGGCGCCTCGTTCCAGAGGTCGATACCATCGACGTACTGAATGTAACGACAACGATGGAGGTTGGCGTTGACATCGGCAGCTTGCAGGCAGTGATGCTGGCGAACATGCCGCCGATGCGTTTTAATTATCAACAACGTGTTGGCCGAGCGGGACGGCGAGGACAGGCTTTCGCCATCGTTATAACTCTGTGCCGTGGCCGAAGTCATGACGAACACTACTATCGCCATGCCGCGCGTATTACTGGGGATAAGCCGCCGGTCCCATTCTTGTCTCTCGGGCGTCCGGAAATCGCGGAGCGGTTGATGGCGAAAGAATGTTTAAGACGTGCCTTTATTGCGGCCGGTGTGGGCCCTGAACACTCGCCGACACCGCCCGATAGCCACGGCGAATTTGGCACCGTTGAAGATTGGACTAACGAACTAGATAGGCGCGAAGCGGTGTTTGATTGGTTGCACACGTCGGACGAGGTGAATGTCATCGCAGGCGCGCTCTCTGAAGGTTCTCATGATGGCATCACGAATGCGGAGTTGGAAAGCTATGCGCGTGAACGTTTGCCAGAAGACGTGGAGGCCTGCCTAATTAATAGTGAATTGTCTGGCACCGGTGTGGGCCAACGCCTCGCGGAAGGTGCAGTATTACCGATGTTTGGAATGCCCTCGCGCGTACGCCTCCTTTATCATGGATTTCGCACAAGAGATCGCGAGCCGCTGACTATTGATCGTGATTTAGACTTAGCGGTTAGTGAATTTGCTCCCGGATCTCAGAAAACAAAAGACAAACGTATTTTTACTGCGATCGGCTTCACAGCGCCTATTCTAAATCGCCGCGGAAGGCTACTGCTGACAGGTGACAATCCTTTGCCTTGGCGACGCTGGATGGCGCGGTGCGAGCGGTGCCATTACACGCGAACTTCTGAGGAAAGCCCTAACGATTCGGAATGTCCGGATTGCGGTAGCGGCCAACAGGACGCATATCCGTTCCGGATATTTCCCATTGTCGTCCCCCTTGCGTTCCGCACTGCTTTGCACCGTGGCGAGGATGCAAAGGAGGACACCGAGGTTTCAATCAGCAGCGCCAGTACCGTGGCTGAGGAACACAGCGCCCAGATGGCGCCTGTCGATCAGACTAATAGCGAGGTATCATTTGTAGGGGATGGCAGGGTATTTCGCGTCAACTATCGGCGCGACCTCGGATTTGCTGGTGGTTTAGGTACTGCCGCACTTCGCAACGGAGCCTTTGAATTCACTCATCAGTGGATTGACGAACGATTCCAAAGTACAGACAGCGGTGTCCGCTTCACGGATGGGACCGCCGAGCCAACACCGATTGCACTGGCTGCGCCAAAAACGACAGATTTGTTCCGCGTCCGTCCTGGCACTGTCCCGCTGGGTTTATGTTTTGACCCTTTGCTTTCAAATAGCGCAA
>Ga0206945_1072_pt1 | contig 23787 bp, 23 predicted proteins | sample Alteio_BWOrgHeat_5_FD_152982 | JGI IMG/M metagenome (GOLD analysis project Ga0206945, IMG submission 152982) | Enriched cells from forest soil in Barre Woods Harvard Forest LTER site, Petersham, Massachusetts, United States -... | ecosystem: Environmental > Terrestrial > Soil > Temperate forest > O... | reverse complement strand
GGAGAAATTTCTTGAAGGCGCCGTTGATTTCGGCCACAGGTGCGCTGAACCCCGCGAGCCGGTTCGGTAACCGGCGCACATCGTCGGTGCTCAGAGCGCCGCTCGCCGCAACCTCTCCGCCCGTGTGATCGATCAGGTCCGTCGCCAGCCGATCAAGCAGTCGCTTGATGGTCTCGCCGATTTTCACTTTTGCTCTCCCGCCCGGGTGCCCGCGATCCAGCTCTTCGTAAATATCGGAGAAAAAAGGCAGCTCTTCCCGCACCATCTCCAGATCCAGCAACCGCGCCTCAAATCCGTCGTCGAGATCCGCGGAGTTATAGGCAATCTCGTCTACCGCATTCATTAATTGGGCTTCGATGGGGGGGCGCAGATCCAGCTCGTATTCAGCCAGCTCGGGAAATTCGCGCGGCGAATAGTCTCGGGAGTGCTTGACGATGCCTTCGCGGACTTCAAAAGTGAGATTCAATCCCGGAAAGCTTAGATAGCACTGCTCGAATTGCTCCACGATTCTCAGGGCATGCAGGTTGTGGTCGAAACTGTCCCCATAACCATGCATCAATTGGTTCAGCCGTAGCTCTCCGGCATGCCCAAATGGCGGATGGCCGATGTCGTGCACCAGCGCTAGCGCCTCCGCAAGATCGCTGTTCAAGCCCAGCGCCTGTGCCACGGTTCGCGCGATCTGCGCCACCTCAATCGTGTGCGTCAGCCGATTACGGAAATGATCGGAGTAACGCGTGGTAAAAACCTGTGTTTTTGCCTCCAGCCGCCGAAACGCGCGTGAATGGACCACGCGATCTCGATCCCGCGCGTACTCGCCCCGGTAGGGATGAAGAGGCTCGGCCCAGCGGCGGCCTCGCGACCGGCTCGTGTCCATGGCTACAGCGGTCAAATGCATGCCGCCATTCTATGTCAGCATGATGTTGTGAAAAAGAAGGGGAGAAGCGCATTGAGCAAAAACGAGGGGAAGCGCCGGCCGAAGAGTGCGTTCAGCCCTTGACCTGAAGCAGCTGCAGGCGCTGATCGGCTTCCTGGGCGGCCTGGCTGTCGGGAAATTCATCTTTGATCTGTTTGTAAAGCTTGGCCGCCTGCGTCGGATCGGAATGGCTGTAGTGATCGGCCAGCGCCATCAGGACGATGGGCTTGGGCACAAAAAGCGTCGGCTTATCCGCAAGTTGCTGGTATAGCTGCACGGCTTGGGGACTCTTTCCAGCCTTGTCATACACCTGCGCCAGTTTGAAGCGCGCGAGTGCCGAGAGCGTTTCGTCGTTGCTGTTCTGCAAAGTCTGCAGGTCGTTTTCAGCTTCGTCATAGCGTTCGAGCTTTTCGAGGCTCAACGCCGCGTAGTATCGCGCCAATTGCCCTGGCCGCGTTCGCGGATAGCGGCCGGCAACGTCTGTGAACTTCTTGGCCGCATCGCTGTACTTGTTCTTCTCATCCACATAGGTAACTTCCTCAGGCGCTGCAGGCTCTCCCGCAGCTCGAATGCGCGCCTGATAGACCTTCATCGCATCCGCCAGCGCCCCCGAAGCCCGGGCCGTCTGATTCTGGGTGTAGAAGCGCCAGCCCAATACCGCGACCACGGCGAGCAGTACGATGCCGCCATAGACCCACACCTGACGCTGGTGCGAGTAAATAGCTTCAGCGCCGTGACTCAGTGTGTCACGGATTTCATCCTTCTTCAGTTCCTTGCGCGAGATATGATGCTGCGGCAAACCAATGCTCCTTGGCAGGCTCGAAATTCAGATCCTATCATAATCTTCGGGACACTTCGAACGGCGGCCGGCTCCTCATGAAAAAGAAAGGGCCCCATCCGCAGAGCGAACAGGGCCTCCATCAATCAACGAAGCGATGGGTCACCACCGTTTTAGGGCAGGGTAACGTTCTCGGCCTGGTAGCCTTTCGGCCCCTGTTTGACCTCGAACTCTACCATCTGTCCCTCCGTCAGTGACTTGTAGCCATCCATCTGGATCGCGGAGAAATGGACGAAAACGTCCTCTCCCGACTGGCGCTGGATGAAGCCATACCCTTTTGCTGCGTTAAACCACTTCACAACACCTTGTTCTCGGCTCAACTTCTTCACTCCTCGTTCATGATCTTGGCCATTTGCCGGCTGTAACGCCAGTCGGTGGGGCACGGAACAACCCGTGAGAGTGGCCCCTGCACCACTACAGGATTACGAGACCCAGCCAAATGCGGCGCCATGCTTGCACAAACTGTCCCACCTGTCCAGACCCTTTCTGTGATGGAATTGCTCGTGATTGTGCGCGCCGTCTCGGCGCAACGGGTTAGCGATTCCGGGGATGGGGCCGCTTGTCGGAGCTCACCGGGGGCGTGGATGTGACGCTTGATTGCGCGAGTGCGCCCTCTTTTTTGCCATCACCAATTCTGCTCCGCCCTGCGTCGATCGGCGCACTTCGAATTCGTCCATGAACGTGCGCATCAGAAAAATCCCACGCCCGGAGGTCTTCAGGAGGTTCTCTTCCGCAAGGGGGTCGGGGACTTCACATAGCTCAAAACCGCGCCCTTGATCGACGATGTGCACCACAAACTTGTCTTCCTCAACTTCGAAAATCAGGTGAATCTTCTTGTGCCGTTGCTCTTCGTTCCCATATCGGAAAGCATTGATCACGCCTTCCCTTACGGACATGCCGATTTTCAAGCAGTCGTCATCGTTGAAACCTGCCGCCCTGGCCACCCGTTCGGTGATGCCTTCGGCCAACGCCACGCTGTCGAGCAGCGTTTCCATGGTAACTTCGATACGGTTGGCGGAATCGGGCATGGGGTCCTATTCCCAGACCAAAGCTCCACTGGTTAGCATAGCTCATCTGCAGTGCTCGACAAGGGGACGTTGCGATTTGAGTTCGCCGACGCGCAATTCTGCGACGCGCTCTCGAATCCCCGGGGTAAGCCTCTTCTCTTTAAATCTCAAAAGGGAATGATCTTTAGGCCGTGATCCCAGCGGGTGACTTTCCTAGGCCCAATACGTACGGTCCAGCGTCCGGTATTGGATGGCCTCGCCCAGGTGACGCGGCCCGATCCCGTCGGCGGAATCGAGATCGGCGATCGTCCTTGCCACTTTCAAAATCCGGTCGTGCGCCCGCGCTGAAAGCCCCAGGCGCGTCACCGCTGTCTCCAGGAGTTTCTCGCCCTCCGCCGAGATGGCGCAGTGTTTGCGGATCAGCTTGGGCGGCATCTGCGCGTTGGCGTAAATGCGCTTTTCCCCGGAAAACCTTTCGAGCTGCCGGTTTCGCGCCCGCACGACGCGCTCGCGAACCGCGGCGGAATCTTCTGTAGTGGATGCCTCTCCGCGGAGCTCTTTGTATTTCACTGCCGGGACCTCGATGTGGATATCAATGCGGTCGAGCAGCGGGCCTGAGATCTTGGAAACATATCGCTGGATCTGCGGCGGCGTGCAATGGCACTCATGGGACGAATCGCCGAAAAACCCGCAGGGGCATGGGTTCATGGCCGCGGCGAGCATGAAGCGCGCCGGGAAAGTGACCGAAAGCGCCGCGCGCGAAATCGTCACCGCGCCTTCCTCAAGGGGCTGACATCATCACAACCGGCGCCTACCGCTGCCAAGTTTAATGCTACGGTTTTGATCGTATAACGAAATACGCTAATTTCAGGACACAAAATTGAGAGCAGCGCACGCTTATCCTCACGCTCCAAAAACTCCCATTCCGCCAAGGGCTCAAGGACGGCTCGGATCAGATCTGTCGACGCGGGCAGTTGCCGCTGAGCCGAGGCGGCGAGCAAGTGCTCAAAGGCTTCCAACTCGCGATCAATAGCGTCGATTCGGTGAGCGCATTCCTCCTTGGAGATAAGAGCATCAAAAAACGAATCGAGAACACGGCTCCGCTTTTCCTGAAGACCCGTTATTTTGGCGCTGACCGCCTGCTGACTTTGACCGGAAGAGGTACCCGCCACCTCTAAGGTTCCGTTGTACTTATCGAGCGTGCTTCCAAGGAACTCAGGCTCTCGCAATTTTTCACCGAGGAGAAAATCGAGCTTTGGCTCGAGCTTTGTCCGAAGCATGTAGCGGTTATCACACTTGTCGAGGCCGATCGCCGCGCGTTTCTGTTTTTCCCGGGGATGCGCAGACTTGCACGCGTAGAAATCATGTTTTGAACTATGTGTGTAGACGAGAGAGTTGCAGGCCCCGCAGATCAGAAACCCGTTGTATGTGTACCGAGGCGACTTGTTTTCGTACGATCGCCAGTGCTTTCGACGCTTGAACTGAACGATCTGCTGAACCCGCTCGAAATCTTCATCGCTCACAAGGGCCTCATTGAGAACGCGCACGCGGATAACTTCGTCTGCCAAGCGCTTCATTTTCTTGCGGTAGCCTTGCCGTCCGTCAGGCCGCGGCACGTAAGCTGTTGGCGAAGGATCACGCTTTTGGTCATATACTCGCCAGCCGGCATAAATTGGATTTTCCAGAAGGAATCGCACGCTTGTTCTGGGAATATTCAGGCGCTCACTTATCGTCGAGTAGCTCGTTTCGCCTGAAAGGAAAATGTGGAAGGCCTCACGGACCTTTTCAGCATCAGCCGTATAGAACCAGCCCTTTTCGGCCGAATAGCCCACTCCGTAAGGCAAGCTGTTCTCGCCGCCCGCGTGTTTTCCGGAACGCCGCATGGACTCTTTGGCATCCATCATGCGCTCGATGATCTCGCGTCTCTCCATTCCCGCAACGGCCGCGCGAATTGTGCCGAGCAGTCGGCCAGTTTTTGATGCGAGATCGATTGGCCCGTCTGGCAGATACAGCACCGTTTGCGTGTCGATGAAATGCTGAAGCAAGGCGTAGTCGGTAAATTTCTCAGGGCGGATCAGACGGCTGAATTCCTTTGCTACGACACCATGAATTTCGGGTGATTCCATTAGCCGCAAGAGTTCTTGCATTTCAGGCGACTTCAAGACCGAGGCTCCGGAGACGTCCACGATCTCAACGGTCCTGACGATACTCAGGCCATAAACGCGAGCCGTGCGACGGTTCGCCTCCCGTTGGGCGGGAATTCCCGCGCGGTCCTCGCCTGCCTGCCGTTCAGTTGAGACGCGAATTAGTTCGATGGCATTCTTCATCGCTTAGCCCCGTCAATTTGCGCGCAAGTTGAAAAACCGTCTCCCGATCGTTCGACCGTATAGCCTCACGCATCTGCGAAAGAATGGCTCGGCGTTTCTTTCCGATCTCCAACGCCTTCTCGATCATTTCGGTTTGCATCTTACCTCAAACCCTCAAAATGAAACCTTGCCCTAAGCCGGAAGTCGGGAAATTCACTTCGCGCCTTGCACCCGTTTACGGCCCGGCAGAATTAGAGCGGACGCCACTCCCAAACACTGGGCCTGTACCGGGTCTGTACCGAGTTTTTGCCATTTTTCCGGAAAGTATTCCCGCGAGAGATTCCATAGGGACTTTCAGGAAACAACCAAAAACCCAGTTTTTATTGAGAAAACTCAGTACACGGTTCATCAGAAAAGCCCCTTAATGGCGATTCCAGCGTAAAGCCTGACGCCCCTGACTCGATCTTTACGGCTTTTGAACCTACCGCCGACGATCCGGCCAAACATCGTGGAGGTCATCCGCTCCTTCGTGGTCAGGTGCTGCCTCTCCGCCCACTTTAGGTAGTGGTCATAGAGATCGCTGGCACCAGTTTCCGCCTCGGCGTCGAACTCGCATGCTTGGTCTAGGAATGGCCCAAGGACATCCTGGTCCTCACGGTACTGTCTGGTCGCTTCAATAACGGCTTCGGGCGGCCTACTTAGCCCCTGTTTAGCGAAGTATCGAACTGCTCCCCGCACGACCCAAGCCAAGATAGCAGCTTGGTGGAATGGCTCCTGCGTGAGCTTAGGACGCAGCGTATGGTCCTCGCGTCCTGCAAACGAGATGACGAAGGGAAGCAGAAGAACGCGAGACCAGAACGCGGCGGTATCATCGGTCACCCTGGGCTTCTTATTGCAGAACAGCCAAAGCTTGCACTTGGGTTGGAACTCGAACGCTCTCTGATACTTGTTGGCAGCGCTCATTGGATCGCCACCAGACAACTGCTTGATGCGGTCGTGGTTCAGGCGGATAGTGTCCCCAGATTCGCTTGAGGTCACGAGGCGGCGACCAGGTAGGCGTGCGAGCTCGTAGGGAGCACGTTCGGTTTTCGAGTCAAAGACCGAAGCGGGTAATTCGAGTGCATATTCTCCGAGCGCCGCGCGAATAGGATGGGCCAACGTCCCCTTGCCGTTGCGGCCAGAACCAAATCCGAGAAACCAGCGGTCCAGGGCGGTGTCGCCTGTTGCGGAATAGCCAATCCCTGCTTGGAAGAAATCAATTAACTCACTCTCCACTAGGATGGCCCGAAGTGCATCTTCCCAAAGGGGTGACGGTGCTTCAGGATCGTATGCCACGCCTGCCGCTAAACTAATCTTGTCTTCTCGACGCCCATTTCGTAGGTCGCCAGTACGCAAGTCCACCACGCCATTTGGAACGCCGAGTAGGTGGGGGTCCATATCCCATCCATCACCTGCATCGGCTATCGGTTTGAGATCGTGGGCGAGGGCGAGCATGTTGCTCAGCGCATCGCGCCGCTCCAAGCGGAGAGCCGCCTTAAACGCGGCCTCACGTTTCTCACGGTCAGGAATCTCCACGGCGTCGTGTTGCCATCTTCTGGCAAACTCGAGGGCCAGTCTGGTTATGGCTGCATCGGCATCGCGCCTCCACCGGTGGTGCTCATACAGCAGCCAATGGCCGCTCCGGTGGTCATACCGCACATCATCACCATGTAGCCGCGCAAAACGTTCTGCTGCCCCGGCTTCAGTTAGCCGATCTTCGCCGACCGAAACAGTGGCTTTTGGTACTCTGGCGCTTTCAGTCGAAGTCCCAGCCGGGTACCGGCTCACGCTTGCCGCGATCGTTTGAACCTCGTGGTCTGCCAGCGGTGGATCGCAGCATTGCTGATTGTGTTCGCGCAGGGCGGCAAGGATTGCGGCTTCCGACACCCCTCTGCGCCGCATGGCCCCCGCAAGGCTAGTAAGCGTTAAATTACGTTGGCCTATAGGAATCTTGTGATTCTGGTCGTTGCCGCTGCCATTCGCGCGTGACGTTGGCTCCATCAGCTTGGCCGCAATCCATGCAGGCAGAGGCACCGGCAGTGTGTCGTCCGAAATCCACTGATAGCGTTTGCCGGATTCATGAACAGATGGCGGGACCACCGCGTAGCCGCCGATCCCGCGAATGTCAATGCCGTCTCCGAGCTTGCCGGCGGAGTTGCGGATTGCGGTACCGTTCGCGGCGAACCAAAAGTGTCTTCCTTTTCCGGTGGACGACTGCAGCGTTGAGGGAAGTGGGCCAAATTCCGCCTCGAGCGCTCGAAGCGAGGCCTCACCGTTGGCACCGTCAATGTCGGCTACGACGAAGTTTTGGGTAGGCACCCCGATGTTCGCAGAAGGCCATTTCGTCCACCACTCCCGGATAATCTTTTGGTCCGTGGAGGCATCCTTCAAGCCGTTGCGGGTGAGCGGCGTTTTCCCGCGCGCCCTGACGGGGAAGACGGGCCACCTTTTTGCGGCGAATTCCAAGGCAGCTTCGAGAAACGTCATTCCGCTAGCTCCGCACGGCAGAAAGGGAATTCAACTTTCTTGCCAGGTGTGGTATCGATGCCATATTTCTCGGCGAGTAAAGCAGAAACTGAAGTGCTCATTCCGGACACCTCTCCGCGGAATGACCCATACTCTGTGGTTCTGGCACGAGCTTTTGTGCGAGCTCTTCGGCATTCTCAAACCGCGGCACTTGATCCAGACGCTCACACAAGATCTGAGCTATGCGGGAGACGGTCGCCGCAGAAAACACCAGCAGCCGTCTTTCCCACAGACACACAGCTGCTGGCGACTTCCCGATCGAGTGCGCCAGCTCCGCCTGCGTTAGAGCAGCCCGTTTGCGAATGTAAGCGCGGTCCGGGAAGTTCACTTTGCCTCCGTTATGCACATTTCCGCCGTAATCAGCATAAAGAATCTTTGTTTAGGTCGTTGTTCACGAACAGATGGATTGATTTCGTCGTGTTTCGTGCACAGCTAGGAGCTTAAACAAGGGCCACTATCAACTATGAGGAAGTGCATTAAGTAGAATATTAACAATGACTTCAACGTCTCGGCCAACTCGTCGTTTCATCAATCGATTGAATTGCATCTCCATAGCTCTGTCTGCTGGTTGTCGTTCAAGGCCCTTGGCGCACGCGGCGAAGTACAATAAATCTTCGACCTCAACGAAGGAAACTGATTGTGGCACCCGTAACTCTTTGCAAAGCATGGCGATTGGAATATGTTTCAAGAAGCTTCGGTACGAGAACGATTTTGCCTCAGATGGCACGCGCATCTGCCGAAGCGCGCGCGCGCCCTTCTCGAGATCGGCGGAAAGCTTTTGGAAGTATTGTGCATCTGGTGACCAAGCGAGCAAGGAGTCACCAAACACAAGCTTCAGTGCACCGGCCACTTTGTTAAGGCGATGGGCCAGTGCCCGGAGCGCCCTCGTCCGCGGAAGTCGCCCAGGCGGAAACAGTTTGCGGCGCAGTTCCTGAAACAGCGGCTGCAACTGCTCCTGGAGATGGGGATTACTTGCAGCTTCCAGAAGAAGGATAAGGCGCTCGCGCGAACATCCGTGCCTGACAATACGCTGCAACAGATCTCGGGCGACGCGGTCTTTCTTTAGGTAAGTCTCAATTCGGTTTGTAAACGAGTCCCCTCTCACGACCATACCTAGATGGTAATCTCGCAAGTCGGAGTTGACACCTTAATTATAAATGTGATACATTATGTATCGTACGGTGAAAACCTACTCCACAAGACGAGCGGCAGAAATGGTCGGGATTAGCTGGATCACGCTTCGCCGTTGGTTGGCTGCCGGCAAATTTCGACCATCTCAGGCGATGCCTTTCGATGGCCGGACTTTCTGGCGGTGGACGGACGCCGATGTTGAGCGGCTCCGCAAGTACAAAGTCGCCCACTACCGCAAAGGGCGCGGGCGAAAGAAGGGCAAGAAGAGTTAGATCAATCGGGACGCGCCTGTGCTGATAACACCGACGCGCCCCTAACCACCAAAGGAGGGTAATCTCCCATGGCAGCTGCAAAGAAAGTTATCCCACTCGCTTTACCTGCACAAGCAATCCCACGCAAGACGAACCGCTCAACGATGACATACCTCTCACCCGAGGAGATCTTGGCCGTGCTCAAGGTCGCCCGTAAGCGCTCCATTCGTGATTGGAGCATGGTGCTCGTCGCGTACCGACACGGACTCCGGGCTTCGGAGGTCTGTGGTCTCAAACTAGCCGATATCGACCTAAAAGCAGGTTCAATCTCGATTCGGCGCCTCAAGGGTTCGCTCAGCCAAGTCCAACCTCTTTACCAGCACCGAGGGCAGCCATTGCTCGATGAGATGGCTGCGCTTCGAGCTTGGCTGAAGGCGCGCCCTGTAGATGGCTCTGATTTCTTGTTCACGTCACAAAAGGGAGGTCGGCTTGACCGGACGCAATTCTTTCGCATCTTCAGAACCTGTGCTGAGACTGCTAGCCTGCCGCAGGAGAAGCGACATCCCCACGTTCTGAAGCACTCGCTCGCCTCTCACCTTGTGGCAGGAAACGTGAACCTCGCCCTGATCCGACAGGCACTCGGGCATCGCAGCATCACTTCGACGATGGAATATGTCGGAACCTCAGATGGGCAGGCTGCGGAAGCTGCCCAAGCTGCGCTGATGCGCCTTTACTAGATCCAGTGCGAGGAGTGAAGCCTGCCCAAAGGCATATTGATTCTGGGCAATCACAACCGCTGCTTTTCTTGCGCGTCGAATCAGGTACTTCAGAGTCTGCTGAGTATTGGGCAGGTGAGGGCATCTCCCAAAGGCTTAATATTCACTGGCTCTTTGCTCTTGATCGTACCTAGTGCAGAATGTTGAGCGCTGCTTGTTATGAAGAACCGGCATTTTATCAACCTTACGTACGAGGATGCCGACCGACCGATCTACCGAATCGTCTCGTGCGAACGGTTTCTCCAGATCCTCCGTGATCAAGAAAACGGTCTTGTGCTTCCACGGCTATGGGATGATCCGTTCGAAAACTTCATCCTCAACGGTGTAGCCTTCACCGCTGCCGGGAGGCGAGTAAAGATCAAATTCCGTAACCAGCTCTACGGCCAGTGCTGGTCGCTACACCGTGAGACCGACCTGATGTGGCGGGGATATTCGCCAGGCAGGGATGCTGTGAAGATCAAGAGCACAGTCCGCACTCTCTATGACTCTCTATACAACAAGGGGGGACTTTATCGCGACATCTCCTGCTTTATGGGCAAGGTGCAGTACGTGCAGAAAAAGCGCATCTCTGAAGTGCTCAGTCGAGTCAATCTCATTGACCCAACTGGCGTGGCTATCGCAGCAACGCTACTCGTGAAGCGCTGGGCATTCCGTTCTGAAAAAGAGGTCCGATTGATCTATTTCAGGCAGTGGGGTTCCCCTTCGCGGAAGATCTTCCGCTACAAGTTCGATCCCAACTCCGTGTTCGTGGAGGCGGTTCTTGATCCCAGAATGCAGGACGGAGAAGCAACGCAATGGAAAAGACGGTTTCATGCCGCAGGCTTCTCGAACAAGATCATTCAATCGGGACTCTACAAACCACCGAAGGGTATCGTTCTGAAAATCAGATGACGCTCTAACCACAGCACATTTTGACCGAACTGGTCAGCCAAAACTACACGCAACAAAGTCCCTTCTGTTGCGTTCTGGCCCTCCTTGCCTCGACGTTCGCGAGGACTTAGAATCAGGCCCCTCGCTGGATCGTTGGGCGTAATGTTGCATTTGCGGTACCCGGAGGAATAGACGCGAGCCATCGCCATCGGGTCTGATGGCCGCGTTTCCGAAGGATGAGCGAGAAAGAAAGTTTCGATTGGATACCCTTCTACACAGAGCTTGCCGGCAAGCTCGTGGCCTACCGCGCTCGCCAGAAAGAGCTAATTGAGTTTCTGCAGGAACTGCGTGCGCAAGGTCTCAAGATTACGCCTCTTGAAGACCAAGACAAGAGCGGCCGGCATTTCCTCCTATCTGAGATTGACCCATTCACATTTTTTGGCAGTTTCAATCGCGGGATCGCTATCGATATCCGCGTTCGCATTTTGGATTCGACGAAATCTCGGTTTAGCGTTACGGCTGCGATACCCACTGGTTTCTCTGGTGTTCCGACCCTGAACAACCTGATGTCGCGGTACTTTGCCCATCAACCTGACCGCAAGCCCGGCGACGTGGATCGCCTTTGGGAGGTATTTACTAGGGCTCTCAGCGACCAGCCGCTGAGTGATCCGCAGTTCGCCGAGGCATTCAACCGGGCGCTGGAGGTGCGGTGCACGAACATCAATCTCACGATGGGCCTGTTTTGGATTCGACCGAATCAGTTCATTAGTCTCGATGGCAAGATGCGCGACTATCTCGGGATTGAACTTCCGAAGGATGGACTCTCGTTCGACTTTTACCGCGAAACGTTGAATCGCGTACTGCAGACAAGGATGGAGGATTTACCTCATCTGTCATACGCCGCCCACTTGGCAAGAACGGCAGAAGAGCAGAAGCTCCCTAGCCATCATCGAGCGCATGAAATCAACAACGAGATCGATTACTGGCTAGTTGGAGCATATTGGTCGGACGCTGATCCCCAGGATCAGACAGAGCGCTTTCTCGCCGAAGGCATCTGGAAGAACGGCTGGAAGGATCGTTTCCTAGATCAGGTCCGAGGCATGAAGGTCGGTGACCGCATTGCCATCAAAGCGACGTTCACGCAGAAACATAACTTACCTTTCGACAACCGCGGCAACACCGTTTCAGCCATAACGATCAGGGCGACCGGCACCATCGTTAAGAATCTCGGTGATGGCCGCACCGTAGAAGTCTCCTGGGACACTCCCTCGGAGCCACGCACGTGGTACTTCTACACTTATCAGCCCACGATCTGGCATCTGAAAAAGGAAAACCAGCTCGCGCAGAGGCTAATCCGTTTTGCGTTCTACGGCGAACCTCAGGACTACGAGTATTTCATCAAGCGTTGGTGGGACGAGCCCGAGCTCGTTTCTGAGCCGGTCAGCGAAACAACAGACGGTGAGACTGAAGCCGTAGCGGCAGAGGCGGTCGCACCATACGGTCCTGCGGACATGATCGACGAAGGAGTCTTCCTATCGGAAGAAGAGATCGAACTGGCACTTCGCCGCCTTCGGTTGAAAAAGAACCTGATTCTTCAAGGCGCTCCCGGCGTTGGCAAGACGTTCGTCGCAAAGCGACTCGCGTACGCCCTTATGGGAACGGTTGATGATCGCCGGGTTACCGCAGCGCAGTTCCATCCGTCCTACAGCTACGAAGACTTCGTCCGTGGCTATCGGCCGACAGAGGTAGCCGGCCAGTTCGTCCTTTTTGACGGGCCGCTCATTCGCGTCTGCAATGCTGCCAACAAAGACGATCGTCCGTACGTCCTCCTCGTGGATGAGATCAACCGCGCGAACCTGAGCCAAGTATTCGGAGAGCTGTTCATGTTGCTGGAAGGCGACAAACGGGGCAAGCAGCACGCAGTCCTTCCACTTTACCCACGCTCGCAAGACGACAGACTCTTTGTTCCCGAGAACGTGTACTTGATCGGAACAATGAATATTGCGGACCGCTCTCTCGCGCTCGTGGACTTCGCACTCCGGCGCCGCTTCGCTTTCTTTGATCTGGAGCCACGCTTCGGCGATCCGGTATTTCGCAACTGGCTCAAAGAGCGTGGGATGACGGATTCGCTCTGTCAGCGGGTCGTTACCCGGATGTCCGCGCTTAACACGCGGATCGAAAAGGACTCCCGCCTCGGCCCGGCCTATCGGGTTGGGCACAGCTTCTTCTGTCCCTCCGGCAAAGACCTTTCTGGTCTGGACGAGCGGTGGTACACCGAGATAGTTAAGACCGAGATCCTGCCCCTGCTCAATGAGTATTGGTTCGACGCGCCGGACGAAGTTGAAGCTGTAAGGAGCGAACTCCTCGCGTGAGCGACGGTGCGCCCAGCGATGTCTTCACCTAGGCCGCAGCCCACATACCGGTTCGCAATGCTTGGTATTTGTTGCTGTACGCATGGGACATGGCTAGATTTCGCGGCCGCTGGCCCGTCGAGGCGGAAACCTCGCCCGATCTGTTGGGACTTCTGGCGAGCATCCTCGCTTCTGCGACGCGTGCACTCTTGCGCCGCCAACTGGGCCGATCGTTCGCTACCAGAAGTCAAACGATCCGCGGGATTCGCGGGCGGATCGACCTAGCCGAGTCCCTTAAGCGTCTAACGTTCCAGCGGGGAGCTGCCCACTGCTCGTTCTCCGAGCTGAGCGTCGATACGCCCAAGAACCGCGTTCTTCGAGCGACGTTGCATCGCCTCGCGTCGGACCCTCGTCTTTGCCACACCGTTCCCAAAGCGGAAGCCGACATGCGCCACGAGCTACGGACGCTTGTCCGTGCTCTGCAATCGGTCTCGCTCGTCCCCATCAGTTCCACGGATTTCAGCCGGCTTCAACTTGGGCGGAATGATCGAGATTATGCTCTTCCACTGGCAATTTGTGCGTTGGTGCACCGGCTTGAGATGCCAACAGAAGCGGCCGGGGACCATGTTATGGTGGCGCTTCTGCGGGATGAGATCACGTTCCACCAGCTATTTGAGCGTTTCGTCCGCAACTTCTGCCACTTTCATTTCCCCGAGTGCGATGTGCGTCCAGAAAGCCTTACCTGGCCGGACGAGCTCGAGTGCGAACTTGTGCCGGCCATGCGTACTGATATGACCATTACGCTCAAGAACCCGCCGCACCATCGCCTCGTCATCGACACCAAGTACTATGCCTCGGCGTTAAGCACATCGCTCTACGGTGCTGAGCGGTTCAGGTCGGGCAATCTCTACCAGCTCTATGCCTATTTGCGAACTCAGGAGCACCGCGGCGCGCCGCATCGCTCCGCCGCGGGTATGCTTCTATACCCGACAACGGACCGCGAACTAGAGGAGACCATGTTCATTCAAGGGCACCGGATACGGGTCGCTTCGTTGAATCTGAGCGCAAGGTGGGAAATGATCGAAGCGAGTCTAATCAGTTTAGTAACGGCTCAATTGGGTGTTGGTGGGGGCCGTCCAGAAGAGCACCATGGAATCCTGCCGATAGCATAGTGCGGCATGAGGGAGCCCATTAGGTAATGTTCGAACAAGCGTTCAAGAACATCGACGATGTACTCAGAAAGGAGGCGGGCTGCACTACGGAGCTGGACTACACCGAGCAGACTTCATGGCTGCTGTTCCTGAAGTACCTCGACGGTTTGGAGCAGGACAAAGCCGATGAAGCGGCGCTCGAAAGAAAGAAGTATGCCTTCATCCTCGATAAGCCCTATCGCTGGGAAAGCTGGGCCGCGCCTAAGGGCAAGGACGGCAAACTCGATCACAACACCGCCAAGACCGGCGACGATCTGCGCGATTTCGTCAACGGCAAGCTCTTCCCCTACCTGCACGGGTTCAAGCAGAAAGCCAGCGGGCCGAACACGATCGAATACAAGATCGGGGAGATCTTCGGCGAAATCAAAAACAAGATTTCGAGCGGCTACAATCTGCGCGAGATCATCGACCATATCGACGAGTTGCGCTTCCGCTCCCAGACTGAGAAGCACGAGCTATCGCATCTCTACGAAGCAAAAATCAGGAACATGGGCAACGCCGGACGCAACGGCGGCGAGTATTACACCCCGCGTCCGCTGATTCGCGCCATCGTGCAGGTCGTGCGGCCCAAGATCGGCGAGCGCATCTATGACGGTGCCTGCGGCTCGGCAGGATTCTTGTGCGAGTCGTTCGATTTCATGAAGCCTAAGCCCGGCCTCACCACCAAGGAAGCCAAGACGCTCCAGGAACGCTCGTTTTACGGCAAGGAGAAGAAGTCCCTCGCCTACGTCATCGCCATCATGAACATGATCCTGCACGGCATCGACGCGCCGAACATCATTCACACCAACACGCTCACTGAGAACCTTGCCGACATTCAGGAAAAGGACCGCTTCGACGTGGTGATGGCCAACCCGCCCTTCGGCGGCAAAGAGCGCAAGGAGGTGCAGCAGAATTTCCCGATCCGCACCGGCGAGACGGCGTTCCTGTTTCTCCAGCACTTCATCAAAATCCTCAGGGCCGGTGGGCGCGGCGGTATCGTCATCAAGAACACTTTCCTCTCCAACACCGACAACGCGTCAGTGAGTTTGAGAAAACTATTACTGGAAAGCTGCAATCTGCACACCGTGCTCGACTGCCCCGGCGGCGTCTTCCAAGGGGCGGGCGTCAAGACCGTGGTGCTCTTCTTTGAAAAAGGCACAAAGACCCGCAAGGTCTGATTTTACCAGCTCGACCCCGGACGCAACCTCGGTAAGACCAACCCCCTGAATGACGCCGACCTCGCCGAGTTCGTGAAGCTGCAGAAGACTTTCGCCGACTCGCCCAAGAGTTGGAGCGTGGACGCCAAGACCATCGACCCGGCCACCTTCGACCTCTCCGTGAAGAATCCGGATGGCGGCGAGGAAATCGCGCACCGCAGCCCGCAGAAGATCATGGACGAAATCGCCGCCCTCGACGCCGAGAGTGCCGAGGTGCTGCGAAAGATCCGGGGCCTGCTGTGAAGAACGGATGGCAGACAAAGAAGGTCAGCGAAATCGCTGAACACTCGCTCGGCAAGATGCTGGACAAGGCCAAGAACAAAGGCGAATTGAAGCCATACCTTCGAAATCTCAACGTTCGCTGGTTTGGTTTTGACTTGTCAGACATGCTTGAGATGCGTTTCTTGCCGGAGGAGGCGGCCAGGTATACCGCCGCCAACGGCGATGTACTCATTTGCGAAGGTGGCTACCCCGGACGGGCTGCCATCTGGGAACAAGACGAATCAATCTACTTTCAGAAAGCACTCCATCGCGTACGCTTCCATGAGCCACTGCGCAACAAATGGTTTCTCTACTACCTCCATGCCTGTGACCTCAACGGAACGCTCAAATCTCATTTCAACGGCGCGGGCATTCAACATTTCACCGGCGAAGCGCTAGCTCGATTTGAAGTGCCTGTTCCCCCTCTCCCCGAACAAAAGCGCATCGTCCGCATCCTCGACGAAGCGTTTGAAGCCATCGCGACTGCCAAAACGAACGCCGAAAAGAACTTCCAAAACGCCCGCGCCCTATTTGAAAGTCACCTAGACTCCATCTTCACCCAGCGCGGTGAGCAGTGGGTGGAGAAGCGGCTTTCGGACGTGTGTGTGTTCATAAATGGCCGGGCCTATAAGAGAGACGAAATGCTCGACGCGGGAAGGTATCCACTTCTTCGCGTGGGAAATTTCTTTACAAATAGGGATTGGTTTTACTCGGACCTTGAATTGGAACCAGATAAGTATTGCGACACAGGGGATTTGCTCTACGCATGGTCAGCTTCCTTTGGTCCTCGCATTTGGGACGGAGGAAAGGTCATTTACCACTACCATATCTGGAAAGTCCTTACGAACTCAGCAATCGTTGACAAGACCTTTTTGCTCTACCTGCTCAAATGGGACGTTGAACAAATAAAACAGGCTCACGGCACAGGGACGACCATGATGCACGTGAGCAAAGGCTCGATGGAAAATCGTGTTCTCCCCATTCCTCCGCTAGAGCAGCAATTGCGCATAGTCGCCCTGCTGGATCACTTGGCATTCGAAAGCCACCGTCTCGAATCCATCTATCAGCAAAAACTAGCTGCCCTGGGGGAGTTAAAGAACTCGCTATTGCAAGAAGCTTTCAAGGGAGGTTTGTAGCTCAACTCAAACGTGGCAGTTCGGATGAAAAGCTTACAACTGATGAAAACCACCAAGAAGAAGCCGAATCCCTTTTATGCGCCCCTGCAACCTAAGGATTCCGCTGCGCAGACTGCTGGATGTCGTCACACGCACCCTGATATCTGTGCCAAGAACAGTATGCCCAATGTCTGTGCGTTTGTTCGGACAGATGGAATGTGCTTCGCACCACCGGCGTCTTGGAAGAAACAGTTCGTCAAACTGAAGGCGCTGCAAAGAGGCGATGACGAGTTATAGCATCAACCACGACCTACAATGAACGAAGCCGAGACCAGAGCCGAGTACATCGATCCCGCCCTAAAGGCAGCGGGTTGGGGCGTGGTCGAGGGCAGCCGCATCCTGCGGGAGTATCCCATCACGCTCGGGCGCATCGAAGGGCACGGGCGACGCGCAAAGCCGCTGACCGCCGATTACGTGCTCGTCTATCGCAACCACAAACTGGCCGTCATCGAAGCGAAGGCACTGGACGAATCGCTGACCGAAGGCGTGGCGCAGGCCAAGAACTATGCAGGGAAGCTCGCCATCCGTTACACCTATTCCACCAACGGCCATAGCATCTACGGCATCGACATGACGAAGGGCAAGGAAGGCGTATTGGACCAGTATCCGACGCCGGAAGAACTCTGGAGCCGGACCTTCGCTGAGGCGAACGCCTGGCGAGACCGCTTGGCCGCCGTGCCCTTCGAGGATAAAGGCGGCTACTTCCAGACGCGCTACTACCAAGACCTGGCTATTGAACGCGTGATGGAGGCCATTGCCGCCAACAAGTCGCGCATCTTACTGACACTGGCAACGGGTACGGGCAAGACGTTCATCGCCTTTCAGATAGCCTGGAAACTCTTTCATAGCCGTTGGAACCTTTCCGACTGGAAATCGGGCCGCGAACCTTCGCGCCGCCCGCGCATCCTGTTCCTAGCGGACCGCAATATCCTTGCCAACCAGGCCTACAACGCCTTTTCTCCCTTTCCCGAGGACGCGCTGGTGCGCATCGAGCCGGAGGACATCCGCAAGAAGGGCAAAGTACCGAAGAACGGCAGTCTGTTTTTCACAATCTTCCAGACCTTCATGAGCGGGCCGCCGAAAGACGGCAAGCCCTCGCCCTATTTCGGCGAGTATCCGCCGAACTTTTTCGACTTCATCGTCATCGACGAGTGCCATCGCGGCGGAGCGAACGACGAGAGCAATTGGCGCGGCATCCTCGACTACTTCGCACCTGCCGTGCAACTCGGCCTGACCGCCACGCCCAAGCGCAAGGACAATGTGGACACCTACAAATATTTCGGTGATCCGGTATACATCTACTCGGTCAAGGAAGGCATCAACGACGGCTTCCTCACGCCATTCAAGGTAAAGCAGATTTCGACCACGCTCGATGAGTACGTCTATACGCCTGACGACAGGTTGATCGAGGGCGAGATCGAAAGCGGGAAACGCTATACGGAAACCGATTTCAACAAAATTATCGAGATCAAGGAACGTGAAGCGCACCGGGTGAAGCTCTTCATGCAGCAGGTCAACCAGAATGAGAAGACGCTGGTCTTCTGCTCCACGCAGGACCATGCGCTGGCCGTGCGCGACCTTATCAACCAGATCAAGACCGGCAACGACCCCAACTACTGCCAGCGGGTCACGGCAAACGACGGCGCGCTGGGCGAGCAGCACCTGCGGGACTTTCAGGACAACGAGAAGAGCATCCCCACTATCCTGACCACGTCGCAAAAGCTCTCCACCGGCGTGGATGCGCGGAATATCCGCAACATCGTGCTGATGCGCCCGATCAACTCGATGATCGAGTTCAAGCAGATCATTGGCCGCGGCACCCGACTCTATGACGGAAAGGACTACTTCACGATTTACGATTTCGTGAAAGCGCATTACCACTTCAGCGATCCGGAGTGGGACGGAGAGCCTCTCGAACCCGAGCCGAAAGCAGAACACAAGCCAGTTCCGCCGGGACCACAACCCAAAACAACTGGACCCGGCCCTGAACGGGAGCCGCGCCGCCAGAAAATCAAGGTCCGACTCGCCGACGGCAAAGCGCGCACCATTCAATAAGCCTCGGAAACTGCGGGTGCCAAAACCACACTGTTTCGACCGGCAGAGCCACATTATTCTGATAGCCTCTTTGTGTCACCCAATTCGATTTCGTAGCCCGTGGCTGTAATGTAGACTTTCTCGCCGAAACTGCTACCCGGGCGGTCAATGCGAGTCGAACCACCTCCCTGCACTCTTCGGTCGGCACTCTCCATAACGTCGCCCGCTGGGCGTTCCAAAGAGCCATCGGAGGCTTGAGGCGAAGTCTCATGCTTGAAATGCAACAATACGTCGCTCCCGCCACTTGTATCGACACGCGTAATCCCTTTCGACATGCATTACGCTTGTTACCGAATGCAACAGAACCGACATTCTGTTGCAGCCTAAAGCCGCAAGGAGCCAGTTTCCGATAAACGGGGTGGTCTTATATGGGTCGAGCACAGGCCGAAAGATCGGCTCTCTCTGGGAAGTATCGTCCGATGAACAGATATGTGGCCACGTCAAGCCCATCCCAAATGACACCGGTCAACGCACTCCGCTTGCAACAGACCCAAAATTGAAGGATAACCATGATTACAGATAGCCGCGATTCGACCGTCGAAGGAGGTCTGAGATCATGAACAAGAGGGCTTTCTATCCGGGAATGGTGATTGTGCTTGGCGTGTTGCTCGCCGCAACCCTGGGCGGAGTGCGTGCGGCCCAAAATGGCGGGGCTGTCCGCGTTGGTAATGCCGACATCGGCGGCGTGGTGACCAGCCCCAAAGGGCCCGAGGCGGGGGTGTGGGTGATCGCTGAAACCGCGGATCTGGGAACCAAATTGGTCAAGATTGTCGTCACGGATGATCAGGGGCGCTATCTGGTGCCAGAGCTTCCCAAGGCTAACTATAGTGTGTGGGTTCGCGGCTACGGGCTGGTGGATTCGCCAAAGGTTAAGGCCACGCCGGGCAACACGCTTAACCTGAAAGCGGTCGTGGCGCCGGACAAGAAAGCCGCAGTCGAATACTATCCCGCGCTGTACTGGTTCTCCTTGTTGCAATTGCCGCCCAAGAATGATTTTCCCGGCACCGGGCCGAGCGGGAACGGTATCTCTTCGAGCGTCAAAAGCCAGGGCCAATGGATACGCGAAATCGTGAACACGGACGGCTGCACGGGCTGCCATCAGATGGGCGACAAGGCCACGCGCGAGATTCCCAAGAGCATCCTTGCTCACTCTGCGGACTCGAAAGCGGCCTGGGAACGCCGCATCGAATCAGGCCAGGCGGGCGGCGGGATGGCGGCCCGTTTCAATCAGGTTGGCAGCAAGCGCGCGGCGGCGATGTACGCGGACTGGAGCGACCGGATCGCCCACGGAGAGCTGCCAAATGCAGAGCCCGCTCGCCCTCAGGGCCGGGAGCGGAACGTCGTGGTCACGATGTGGGATTGGGCGGATCCCAAAGTTTATCTGCACGACGACATCGCCACCGACAAGCGGAATCCAACTGTGAATGCCAACGGCCCCATCTACGGAGCACTTGAAGAGAGTGGCGACTACCTTACCATCCTGGATCCGACGCATAGCGCAACGACGCAGGTGAAGCTGATCGTGCGCGATCCGCACACGCCCAGCTCCGCGGATGCGCCACCCTTGGCGCCTTCCCCGTACTGGGGCGACGAGAAGATCTGGAATAGCCAGACCACGGTCCACAGCTTCGCGATGGACAAGCAGGGTCGCGTGTGGGCTGCGGCGCGCGTCCGTAAGCCCGAGACGCCAGCCTGGTGTCAGGCAGGCTCGGATCAGTTGTCGGCGAAGTTATTTCCGATCAGTCAGGGCCAGCGGGGACTCGAGCTCTACGATCCAAAAACCAAACAGTTGACGACGATCGACACCTGCTACACGTGGGGTCACGCGAATTTCGACAACAACGATGTGCTGTGGTCGTCGTTTGGACCCGCCGGCGTGGAAGGCTGGTTCGACACGAAGATCTGGGATAAGACGCATGACGAGAAGAAAGCGCAGGGTTGGAGCGCCTTCGTCCTCGATTACAACGGGAACGGGAAGCGCGACGCTTACACCGAACCAAATCAGCCGGCGGATGCGACCAAAGACAAGCGCATCAACGTGACGTTCTATGGCGTCTCGCCTGCGCCGGACGGCTCGATCTGGGGAACAGCCATGGGAATGCCGGGCGCGCTTGTCCGCTTCGTCCCTGGACCTCATCCGCCCGAGACAGCGCTGTCCGAGTACTACGAGGTGCCGTGGAATAACCCGAAAGCGCCGGTGCAAGGCTATGCGCCTCGCGGCCTGGACGTCGACAGCAAGGGCCTAGTCTGGACCGTGCTCTCGAGCGGACATCTCGCGAGTTTCGACCGCAGCAAATGCAAGGGTCCGCTCAATGGTCCGAGCGCCGCGACGGGGCAGCACTGTCCGGAAGGGTGGACGCTCTATCCGTTCCCGGGCCCGAACTATAAGGGTGCGGTCGAGAACGGCAGCGCCGACTCGGCGTATTACAACTTCGTCGATCAGTTCGACATGCTGGGCGTCGGCAAGGACGTACCGCTTGCGACTGGCAATCTGTCCGAGGGACTGCTGGCGCTGGTGGACGGCAAATTCATGACGTTACGCGTTCCGTATCCGATGGGCTACTACGCGAAAGGCCTGGACGGTCGCATCGATAATCCGAACGGCGGTTGGAAGGGCAAGGGCATCTACACGCCCATCTCAACGCGAACGCCGTTCCACATGGAGGGTGGCAAGGGAACCACCAGCAAGCTCGTGAAGTTCCAGATGCGGCCGGATCCTCTGGCTAATTGAACGCCGTTCCTGACTCCTAACGGGCCCTATCCAACTTGCGTCCCGGAAAGCCGGTCCGAGAATAGTGACAATGTAAGAGCCTCCGCCGTCTACAATTGGATCTTCGAGAAAAGATAGCTGCCGATCGAAAGCAGAATTGACGAAGCGACCACGAGCACGGCGAAGTCCGTGATCATGCTAAAGGCAAACGCGTGACCGAGAGAGCCTCGCAGGCCGTCGACGCCGTAAGTAAGCGGATTCAGACGCAGCGCCAGCAGTAGAGCTTTCGGCAACCCATTCATGGGGAAGAGCGCGCCCGAGAAGAAAAAGAGCGGCATCACCAGAAAGTTCATAACCAGCGGGAAGCCCTGCATGTCTTGCAGTACGGAGCCAATCGCGGTCCCGATCGACGTGAACACCAGGGAAATCAAAAACATAAAAGCCACCGCCACTGGCAGCAGCAGCCAACTCTCGAATCGGAATCCGAAGGCCAGACAGACCAGAAAGACCGCGGCGCCCTGAATCATGGCCACAATAGCGCCCCCCAACACGCGCCCCAGCACGATCTGCAGCCGTGGCACCGGTGCCACGAGCGTTTCCTTCAAGAACCCGAATTGCCGGTCCCAGATAATCTCTATTCCCGAAAAAACCGCGGTGAATAGGATGCCCATCGCCACAATTCCCGGCGTCACAAAGTCGATATAGTTCCCGGCGCCCGCTTTCGCAAAGGTAGCCCTGAATCCGAACCCCAGACCCAATAGGAACACAACAGGCTGTCCAAGGGATCCCACGATCCGCGCGGGCGACCGAGAGTATCGCTTGAGCTGCCTCACGCACAGAATATAGATCGCTCTCATCGTCTGCGTCCCCACACTTTCGCCATCTTCCGCATACGATCGACAGAGGAAGGTTCCTCTTCGCGGATGCTGTGTCCGGTGAGTGCGATGAACGCGCCTTCCAGCGTGGGAGTGTTGGTTTGCTCCTTGAGCGCCGAAGGCGCGGCCTGCGCGACGATTTTGCCTTGATCGATCACCGCAACCTCTGCAGCCACACGGTCGGCTTCTTCCATGTAGTGCGTGGTAAAGAACACCGTGACATTCTGTTCCTTGCTCAGAGTCTGGATGTGGCTCCAAATGTGGTTACGCGTCTGCGGGTCCAACCCGATCGTTGGCTCGTCGAGGAAAAGAATCCGCGGTTGGTGCAGCAGCGCGCGCGCCACTTCGAGCCGCCTCTTCATACCCCCAGAGTACTGCTTCACGAAATCGTTTCTGCGATCCCAGATCCCCACCAGTTCGAGCAGCATCTGGGACCGTTTCGTCCGCTCACTGCGCGGTATACCGTAGAGGCCTCCGTGCAGGTCCATATTCTCTAAACCAGTTAATTCGTCGTCCAGGCTCGCGTCCTGGAAGACGATTCCAAAGGAACGCCGCACCTGCTTCTGCTCGCGCACCGGATCGTGGCCGTTCACGCGAATCGTGCCGCTCGTAGGATTGAGCACAGTCGTCAGCATCTTTATCGTTGTTGTTTTCCCCGCACCATTGGGCCCGAGGAAACCAAAAATCTTTCCTTCCGGCACTGTAAACGAGATGTGGTTCACCGCGCAGATATCCCCATAGTTCTTGACGAGATCCTGCACTACGATCATGTCGCTCATCGTGGATTTCGTCCTTGGCCAGAAAACGAGTTAGATAAGCCCTCCCGCTCAAATCGCGTACGCGACCACAGCCGCCGCAACGCCGGCAATGAGAAACACAAAATCCTCAAGGTCAGAACCGCGTGTGATCGGGTTTTCATAACGCGGATCGTACCAAAACTCGTGCAGCGCAGCATAAGCGACGCATACCGGCACAGCAGAAGCGATTCCGATCCAGTGCCAGAATTTGCCAAAAGTGAGGACGATTGCGTACGTTGTAAAAAAGTGCGCGACTTGTGCAACGAAGTTGAAAAACTTCGGGTCAATGACATCTTCGCCGGAGCTAGCCGGTTTCGTTTTTCGCATACGTTTCTCTCCTACAAAGTCAGAGCAGTCGAGTAGCGCGTTCGTGGGGCAATTCCGGCAAACAAGCACGCCTCGTGAGAAAAGTCAGCAATCTATTGACCCGCACAGGCGAGGATGATCGCCAGCTGCT
>Ga0206945_1069_pt2 | contig 24064 bp, 25 predicted proteins | sample Alteio_BWOrgHeat_5_FD_152982 | JGI IMG/M metagenome (GOLD analysis project Ga0206945, IMG submission 152982) | Enriched cells from forest soil in Barre Woods Harvard Forest LTER site, Petersham, Massachusetts, United States -... | ecosystem: Environmental > Terrestrial > Soil > Temperate forest > O... | reverse complement strand
GTTGCCGTTTGTAATTGTGTTGGTCGTCACATTGCTGATGCTGTTGATCGTACGCCCGCGTTTGGATTTGACTGACAAACTATTGTTGATTATCTGGGCGGTACTTTCACTGCGCATGGTGCGTAACGGACCGGTCTTTGCGCTGGTGGCCACGCCAATCCTCGCCGAACATTGGAATGCTTATCTGCGCGCCGCCGCGCCGTCCCGGATCCTCCGTCGCTACCGAGGCCTCTCCGCGCGCCTGACTTCCGTTGACCAAATGGCGGGGAGCCGCGGCCTGCCGGCCCTGGCTATGATCGCAATGATTCTGGTCCTGGCAAAACCACGGCTTTTCGGCGGCCAACCGCTGCTAACTACCGAACTTCCCGCCACCAAATTTCCCGTCGCCGCGGTTGAATTCCTCCGCCAATCGCCGAATGCGGTGCATGGCGAAATGTTCAATGACTATGTGTGGGGCGGTTATTTCACCCTGGCCATGCCTGAGCGAAAGGTCTTCTTTCATCCTATCGTTCTTGTCTATCAAGAAGACGTCATCAGGGACTTCTTTCGTGTGAATAACAGCGAGCCCGGTTGGGAAGATATTCTGAAGAAATACCATGTCGATTGGACGATCCTACCCCGCGAGCATCGACTGAATCGCCTCTTGGCCAAGAGCGTCGATTGGAAACTGGTGTACGCCGATCCGGTCGCCACCATTTATGGGAGAATCCCATGAACGCTCGCCGCTGGTTGCTGCCGCCGATTGGTACGATGATCGCACTCGTAGTGTTCCTCATGTTGTGTTTGTCATATTGGCGGCTCGTCCTGATCAATGCCGACGGCGACCCATCACTTCACTGGCGGCTCGGTCACTGGATGATTGAGCACCGGTCGGTGATTCATGCGGACGTCTTCTCGCACACGCGCCCCGGCAAACCGATAATCTCAATGGAGTGGCTCACCGAGATCGCCTTCGCCGTAGCAGGTGACGCGCTCGGCTGGAACGGCATTGTCTTCCTGACGGCGGCGCTGATTGCCACTAGTTTGTGGATCTTGCATCGCCAATTGCTTTTGGAAGGAAACGATATCCTCCTGTCGTCGGCCTTGACGCTGCTCGCTGCCATGACCTCCTGGATCCATTGGCTCGCGCGACCCCATGTGTTTTCCTTCGCCATCCTGACGTTTTGGGCCTGGCAACTTCGTGCTTTTGAACAAGGCCGCCAACCGACACGCCGACTGTTCTTGCGGCTCGTACCCTTGACCGCGCTCTGGGTCAATCTTCACGCCGGATTTCTTGTTGGCCTGATGCTCATCGGCGTTTACTTTGTCGGCACGGGTGCGGAATCGCTGACCCACAACGTTGGAAAGCGCACAGCCGCCCGTCGCCGGATGGTGGCCTATGCATTGCTGGGGGCCAGTTGCGTGATTGCATCGCTCATCAATCCCAACGGCTGGAAACTCCACGCCTATATCCTCGATTTCTTGCGACACCCAAAACTGGTTGGTTTGGTGAACGAATTCCGCTCCCCGAATTTCCACTCATCCAGCACGGACGGCTTCCTGATAATGTTACTGGTATTGGTATTCGCGTTGACCGTCGCACGGGCCCGCCTCAGTTGGACCGAAATCCTGTTGGTCAGTTGGGTAGGAAGCCTCGCGCTGCGTTGGGGACGCAACATTCCAGTCTTCGCAATCGTGGTGACACCAATCCTCGCCCAACACCTCACACTCTGGATGCGTGAGGTCCGCGATTCCAACCTGCTCACCCGCTACCGGAGAATTTCCGACAACGTGACTGAGATCAACGCGCGCGCCGATGGCCGATTGCTGGTGGCCGGCGTCTCGGTGATGCTGCTGTTGGTGATGGCCAAGCCACGGGTGATGGGCAGCCGACCAATCCTGGTCACGGAATTACTAACAAATCGATTCCCTGTGGCTGCCGTGCAATTTCTCCGGCAAAATCCCGCAGCACTGCACGGCGAGATGTTCAATGACTACGGGTGGGGAGGCTATCTCATCCTGGCACTGCCCGAGCACAAGGTCTTCGTCGACGGACGCAACGATTTCTACGGGCCGGAACTTATCCAGGATTTCGACACCGTGAACCGGGCTCACCTTGGATGGGAAGATGTCCTGCGAAAAGATAAAGTCGACTGGACGATCCTCCCGCGTTCGCATCCGTTAAACGAACTGCTGGCGTTGCACAAGGATTGGAGACTGCGCTACACGGATCAGGTCACGGCCATCTACTCCCGACAGCAGGAATAAGTCGGATCAACGGATCGCGTCAGGGTCAATCTGGTATTTCTTCAACTTGGCGTAGAGCGTCGTGCGGCTGATCTGCAGCGTTTCGGCCGTGCGTTTGATGTTGCCCGAGTGTTGGCGGAGCGCATTGATGAGAATCTGCTTCTCGGGCTCTCCCAGTTGGTCGGCCAGCGCGGCGGACTGCGATCCCAGCACCGGCTTGGATTCCGTAATGCGCTTGGGCAGATCGCTGGCGTCGATGCGCGAGGATTTGGCAAGCACCACCGCCTGTAGGACCACGTTCTCCAACTCGCGCACGTTACCGGACCAGTTATAACGGCATAACACATCAATGGCCGCGTCGCTGAAGCCGCGCAGATCCTTGCCGTTCTGCCGGGAAAACCGTCGCAAGAATTCCATCGCCAGCAAGGGGATGTCCACCGTGCGTTCGCGTAGCGGTGGCAAATCGATCTGCACGACATTGAGTCGGTGATAGAGGTCCTCGCGAAAGGTCCCCTCGGTCACGCATGTTTCCAACGGGCGGTTTGTCGCCGCGATGATGCGCACATCCACCGAGATCGACTTGGAGCCGCCTACGCGCTCAAACGTGCGCGTCTGTAACACGCGCAACAGTTTGGCTTGCACATTGAGATTGATGGTGGCGACCTCATCGAGAAAGAGAGTTCCCGTGTTGGCCCGCTCGAAACGGCCGACGTGACGGTCCACCGCGCCGGTAAAAGCGCCTTTTTCGTGACCGAACAACTCACTTTCCAAAAGTTCGCGAGCCAGCGCGGTGCAATCGAGTGTGACAAACGGTTTGCCATGGCGCCCGCTCGCTTCGTGAATGGCGCGCGCCACGAGTTCTTTGCCGGTCCCGGTTTCTCCATGGATCAGCACGTTGGCGTAGGAATCAGCGATGGTTTGGATAAGTTCGAAAATGTCCCGCATCTGCTGGTTCTGGCTGATGATCCCGTAGAAGCCTTGTACCGGAGTGGCCAGCAGCCCCCGGCTTCGTGGATCCACGACGGAGGATGTTCGTACCAGCGTCCTGATTTCCCGTACCACCTGCCCGACACGCTCCCGTAGTGTCGCCAGCGCCGCAGGGTCCTCAGACTTTTGAAGATAGTCGAAGATCCCCAGCTTGGTCGCCCGAACTGCCTGTTCTACCGATGCCCTGGCTGTATGGACAATGACCGTGGTCTCCGGGAAAACCTGGCGCATCTGCTCTAGAAATGCCGTTCCGTCCGTACCCGGCATATTAATCTCGGCAATGACTATATCGATGCTCCGGGCATCCAGAAGTAGCATCGTATCCTCGGGTGAATTAGCGGAAAACATCTCACATTCATCCTGGATGAGGAGTTCCGACAGCTTGAGCGTCCAGGAAATATCTTTGTCAACTACGAGTATCTTGGCTCTTGGCATGTCCAGTGCGACTCCCGACATGTAAACTTGGCAGGCTAACACCTTTGCCCGCAGGCACCGCCACACGGGTGGCTTCTATACCACTTCGAGCACCTTCTAAGCCAAAGGAGAGCGGGAAGCCATGTCTTTAGGAGTGTAAAGTGGACATGTTCATAAGCCCCGGCAGCTGATTTGTCAAGGATGAACGACCAATGGTAACCGGGGTCGCGGAACAGCACTTACATGGCAAGAATTCCGCACTGAACATGTTACGGCGTGCCCAAAAAATCACGGAGGACGACCACGGATTGATTTAGGAACCATCCGACACGTGAATCAAGCCATTTAGTATCAGGAAAGCCAAGTTAAAACCTCTATATTCTTCACCTGCAGACCATTAAACAAACAAATTCTACATTCCCATGATTTCGTAGCCACAGTCCACATAAACGACCTGTCCAGTAGTCGCCGTGGACATATCGCTTGCTAAAAATAACCCTGTTGTGCCTAATTCCTTCGGATCGAGGTTCCGCTTAAGAGGAGCACGCTCCTCATAGTGCTTGAGCATCTGCGTAAACCCCGAGATACCGCGGGCAGCCAGCGTATTGACCGGGCCGGCGCTGATCGCGTTCACCCGAATCTTCTTCGACCCCAAATCGTAGGCGAGATAGCGAACGGACGCTTCCAGTGAAGCCTTGGCCACGCCCATCACATTGTAATGCGGCACCACTTTGACCGAGCCATGGTACGTCATCGCCAGGATTGATCCACCCTCCGTCATCAAGGGCGCTGCCCCCCGCGCCATCGCCACCAGCGAATAGGCGCTCACGTCGTGCGCAACCCGAAAGGCCTCGCGCGAAGTATCGAGGAATTGTCCTTCCAACGCCTCCTTGGGCGCATACGCCACCGAGTGCAGCAAAATGTGGAGCTTCCCAAAATCCTTCCCCACCTGCTCGAACACCCGCGCGATGTCCTCATCCTTGGTCACGTCGCACGGATACATCGGTGTCGCCTCGCCAAAACTGGACACCAAATCCTCGACGTTCTCCTTCAGCCGTTCGCCCTGGTAGGTAAACGCCAGCTTCGCCCCGGCGTCATGCCACGCCTGCGCGATGGCCCAGGCGATCGAACGCTTGCTCGCCACTCCAAAAACGATTCCATAACGACCCGCCAAAGATGTCAGGTTGGGTTGCATATCAAAAGATAGTTAAGAAACAGCTGCCAACAATCAAGCTTCATTGTTCCGCCTCGCCGCCATGAAACACCCGCACGCCGCAACCGCTGAGGCCGCGCCGATCAGGACCGCCATCGGTCCGGGACGTTTCAATGCGTCGCACATGTCCCACCACTTCATCACCAGGATGCCCATCGTTCCGTTGTACATTTGCACATCATGCGAAAAGCTCTTTGAATCGTAAGGCTGCAGCGATCCATCCTGCCACGTACCGTCCCCATTCGCATTCTGCCCTGCGGAATGATTCTGTCCAATCGCATATACAACGCAGGCCCCGACGATTCCCAACAGCAGCACGATAACACCTGCTACATTAAGCGTCGCACGACGCTTCGATGACGAACTTCGCGTTGCTGTCAGTTCATTCACGTCAACGTCCGTAATACCACTCGGGCCGGCGCGCCGTCCGCGCCTTTCAGTTTCACCGGCAGCGCGATCAACTCATAATCTCCCGCAGGAACTTCCGACAGGTTCAAACTCTCCACGAGTACCACACCCATCCCCAGCAGGATTTCATGAACCGGATGCTTCTTGCTGCCGAACGCTTCCACCGACAGATAATCGATCCCGACCAACTCCACCCCGTGCTCGATCAAATGCGCCGCGCTGTCCGCCGCCAGCGCTGTAAATTCCCGGTCGAATTCATGCTCGTCCCTCGCCCAATGCCGCGAGTTCCGCGTCTTGAACAACGCCCGCTTCACCCCGCGCCAATCGCATTTCTCCAGCGCCGCCGCCGTGATGTTGCCCGTGACAATCGTTAAATCAAAAACACGACACGGACCCATCAGTGTTTCCAGGGATAGTTGTTCGATGCCCGTCCCGTTCGCCTCAAAATGAAACGGCGCATCCAAATGCGTTCCCGTATGCGCGCCCATGTCGAGGTGCGTGACGTTGGCCACATCGCCCCGGGCAATGCTGCTGGCCAGGCTCATCTTCAGCGGCGGATCGCCGGGCCACGTCGGCATCCCGTCGCACACCATCACACTGACATCATAAATTTTCATAATCGTATAGTGAGAATTTTTACTCTTGGATTGTGCGCGAGATCTGCTTCCGTCAAATATCACCGCACATAAGTATCGTACGCGCGCAGCACTTCGCTCACGCTCCACGCCTGCGCGAAACAACCGACGGGACGATGAGGTGCGTTGCCATCGAAAATTTCCGCGATATTTCCCAATCCCGCTTCCTGCATGTGGTCGAGAAGCGGCTGGATGATCTTGCCGATTTCCTTCCGCTGCGCCTTGCCTGATCCGTTGACTTTCGCGTAGGCATCGCAATACGCCCCGATGAGCCACGGCCAGACCGTGCCCTGATGATACGCGCAATCGCGTTGCCACTGGTTGCCCGTGTACTTCGGGCAATACTTGTCGCTCTTCGGCGTCAACGACCGCAACCCGTACGGCGTCAACAACTGCTCCGTCACCACATCGAGCACGGCCTTTTGCTGCGTCTTTTCCAGCGGTGAATACGGCAGACTGACCGCGAAAATCTGGTTCGGCCGCACGCTCGTATCGCGAAAGTCTCCCTGGATCACGTCGTATAGGTAATTGCCGTCAGCAAACCAGAATGCCTTCACGAAGTTGCTCGCCACCTGGTCGGCGAGTTTCCGTAGAACCACGGCGCCGTGGACGTTCTGCCCCAGTTTCTCCTCCATCTCGGCCAGCATGATCAGCGCATTCAACCAAAGCGCATTGATCTCCACCGGCTTGCCATGGCGGGGCGTCGGCACATAACCGTCCACCTTCACATCCATCCACGTCAACTGCGTGCCGGGCGTCCCCGCCGTGATCAAACCGTCGTTGTCCGCGCGAATGTCAAACCGCGTGCCTTCTTTGTAATACTTCACGACCTCCCGCAGCGCCGGCAGCAATTGCTTCGCGCCCTCGTCGTCCCCGCTCGCTTTCCAATACTTCCAGCCGGAAACCACAAACCACAGCGACGCGTCCACCGTGTTGTACTGCGGCGTATCACCCGCGTCAGGGAACACATTCGGGATCATCCCCTTGTCGCAGTACTGGGCGAATGTGAGCAAAATCTTGCGCGCGACGTCGAACTGATCGGACGTCAGCATGAGCCCCGGCAGCGCAATCATCGTGTCGCGTCCCCAATCCGTAAACCACGGATAGCCGGCCAACACGGTCAGGTTGTCCTTCCCGCGACGCGCGACAAATGAATTCGCCGCAATGACCAGCGGTTGGCGCCACGTGTCGTGCACCCGCTCGAATTCTTTGCGCCGCTGCCGCTCGCCCGCAACGAGATCTTCTGCGCTGACCGAAGCCTTCTTCTCCGTCGAAACCACGAGATAGACACTCTGTCCCTTCGTCAGCTTGTACGACAGCTCGAACGGCGTGAACAGGTCTTCCTGGAAATCCAAGCCGCGCTCCTGTTCCACGGGATACGTAAAATCAAGATACCAATCCGCCTTCGTGTCCACTGCGTCGGGCTTCGTGTAGAAATACAACCGCGGCAGATTGGCGTACGGCTGCACCGAAATCGTGCCGTTGGTGCGCTCGACCGCCAGGTTCACCTTCTCGTCGCGCTCGGCGAGCGCATTGTAATCACGGAACGCCAGCAACGGCCGCAGCTTCAACTCGATCGGCGTACGCGACCGCAAATTGCGATAGCTAATCACCACCGTGTTCTCCCCGTGCACGAGCAACACGCTCTTCTCAATTTCAAAATCGTGGTCCGCGTACCGGAATGTGGGCCACGGACGTAGCCGGAATTCCATCTGGATATTGAACCCGTGCGGGAAGATCGTGCCGGGATAAAGGTTTGTTGAAATGGAGGACTCGTGTCCGCCCGCCAACACCCGCTCCTCGAATTTCGCCAGCAACACGTGCCGCTCCACCGGCGGCCGTTGCGCGGCAATCAAAAGCCCATGCTGCCGTCGCGTATTGGCGCCGATGATCGTGGAGGAAGCGAACCCGCCAAGGCCGTTGGTTTCCAACCACTCCTTGCCGAGCGCATTCTTAAGATTCTGGCACTCAGACTGATCGAAGATCGTTTTCATGCTGCCGTTCGCCTACCGCAGCCGTGTCAGGTCGGACGCAGTCTAACCAGTTTCCCGCGGCGCGAAAAGCAAATTCAAGCCCCCTCCCCGCAACCTCCCAATCATCGGCCCTGCATGTCCCGCTGTTTTTGCCTTACCTGATTCCCCGGTAGCGCGACCGTCCCTGGTTGCGGTCGTCTTCCTTTGTACCCATAAATCCTCGTCTTCTCAGCCTCTCTTTTGTAATTTTAAGCTGCTGGCGTTCATTCCATAATCTTTGGTGGCGCAGGCGTCCCTGCCTGTGTCAGGAGTTTTGCAGTCACAAACCTGGTCCGACTTTGAAATGAGCGCCGCGCCAATCATGCTAAACATCCGCCGCTACCAACCATCCGACCACGCCGCCGTGTGGGACTTGCACAAAACGGCCCTGCTCGCCGCCGGCGCTTACATCGACGGCAGCGCTTTTGATGTGGATCTGGGTCAAATCGAAGCTGTCTACCTGGACGGATACGGCGAATTCCTCATCGGCACCGTCGAAGACCGAGTCGTCGCGATGGGCGCCCTGCGCCGCACCGACCACGCTCGCGCCGAAATCAGGCGCATGCGCGTCCACACCGACTTTCAAAGACGAGGATTCGGACAGGCAATCTACACGGCCTTGGAAAAACGCGCCCGAGAACTGGGCTACTCCGTGTTACACTTGGACACCGCCGTCGTCCTCGTCGGCGCCCAACATTTCTACGCCAAAAACGGCTTCAAAGAAGTGCGCCGCGGCAAGCTCGGCATCCTCGACTGCATTTTCTACGAGAAGCAAATCGATAACGGCAGGAGTCTTTAGGTGGTTTTTAAAGATTCAGGCTGTCGGTTGGCTGGAACGATTGGTTGACCGAAAAAGAACCGTAGAAAATAGACAAAACAGAAAAAATTGATGGGTAACAGCAAAGCCCAGCCCATCCATGCTTCTGTATATCCAGTGCGATACCAGTAATAAACCAACGCGGCTACCGCTAACGACGAGAAGACCTGAAATAATACGCCAATCAACATCAAACGAGAGAGCGAGCCTCGAAAGCGTTTACATGCGAAATAGATCATAGGGATTAGCAAAGCGCCGAAATACGCCAAACAACTAAGAAGTGTAATGAGTAGGTTGTGAAAGCTCATTTCATCAAGCTTACACCTCCGCAAGCCAACAGCAAACCGAATCGATCCGCCCACCGGGTTGTCGGGTTTAGGACGGCAAAATCCGTCCTCGAATCCTGATTTGTACACATTGCAGAATCGTCAATGCTTACGGGCTTTTTCTTCAGTTATTCACATTTAAGCGGGTTCGGATCACTGGAAATATAGGCAAGCATTTGTCCACATTGCGTAAACGCCTGCGATTGCGGGATTTGATGTAAAAAAATAAATCGAAACGAGGCTATTGGACTCGTTTGGCTTGCTTCCCAGGCGGTTCGGCGGGAGAATTTGGATGTCGTTAGGGATTACGACGCGTGAAGCGAGAAGCGTTTGTTTTATGAGAATGAGATGACGGCTCAAGTCGTAGCACAATTCGAGGCAGAATACTTTCCCGTGTTAGAAAGATACGCCGAAGAACTCCGGCACCATTATCCACGTTTCTCTGCAAAGGTTGGTTCGGGTTCTCTCCCAACGACTCAAGGGCATTTCGTCTTTCTCGACATCTGGCGTGAAAACTCCGCTAATCCAGAACCAAATTGCATATCACTTGAGATTGGGATTCGTACTCTTTCTAATCAGCCTGTCCTTTCCATGCTCGACGTTTGTTGGGGAGGCGATGGTACAGCCCCTCGTGATTCCCTCGATTGTTTAGACAAAACAATCCCTTGGGGAGCAGGTGCCGTTGAGAAGATTAATGCCGAACTACCAAAGCTTAAATACGACCTCGAAGAGTGCTTAAAGGCATGGGAAAAAGCATACCTATAAATGGGCAGGTGCCGATAAATTCGTCCTCGAATCCTGATTTGTACGCATCGCAGAATCGTCAATGTTTACGGGCTTTTTCTGAAGTTATTCACATTTAAGCGGCTACTGGTCACTTGAAATGTAGGTAAGCATTTGTACACATCGGCATAGCGGTTTTATTGGGGTTTTTGAAGATTTGAGTTTGGCTTGCTCCGCAAGCGGATCGGAGGCTGGTTAGCAAGGGAGCTGGAAGCAGGATTCGGGCGGGATGGGCTTGAGGCTTGCCTTTGGATTTTCCAGCAGTAGAAGTAGACGGACTCGCTTCGATGAACAGAGACCTGACTCGATGGGAAATCGTTGGTGCGGTGACTACTGTTACTGGTCTTCTGTTGTGGTTTTCCTCTATCATGACCGGTTTGCGATGGTACGTTTACGTTCCGATTACTCTGATTGGATTCATTCCGTCAGTCGTTGGGAACCTTCAATACGGAAAGCGATTGACAGCCTCTGTTCGTGACCATCTGTCGTCTCGCCCTCAATTCGATTCGCAAGCGTTCGCCAATTACTATTTTCCTGACAATCAACGGAGGGTAGCCGTCTTTATTCGGCAGGAACTCGATTCTTACGTCCCTTTTTCTTTGGCAGGACTCCATCCAGATGATCGATTCATCGCTGATCTGCAATTGGAGTTCTGGGACGATCTCGCAACCGTTGAGTTGGTAAGGCATACTGAAAAGCATTTTAGGATCAAAATCCCCAACGCTGATGCTCAGAAGATTCTTACGATTCGAGAGTTGGTTGTCTTTACTCAGATGAAGATCGAAGAGTCGGTTCAGGAGAAGCAGCCCCGTTAGTGGGGCGAGGATGCGGGCGGGGCGGGCGGAGAACCAAACGGCAGGTTCCGCCAAATCCGTCCTCGAATCCTGATTTGTACGCATCGCAGAAACGTCAATGTTTGCGGGCTTTTTCTGACCAAAACACGATTTAAGCGGATTTTTGTCCTCGAATACTGATTTGTAAACATAAGCTACCTCGCTTCAACGCCAGTGTTTACAGGCTTTGCTGAGCAAATACCATTTATGTTTACATGACTTTCGAGTAATGTAGGTAAGCATTTGTCCACATTGCGTAAATGCCTGCGATTGCGGGATTTGATGTAAAAAAATAAATCGAATCAAGGCGGTCGGCTCGTTTGGCTTGATTCGCAGTCGGGTCGGCAGGAGAATTTGGGCGTTGGAGAACCATGAGGACGCTGCTGAGTTTTAAAATGCAGGCTGTTACGCTTGTCGCCTTGGCAGGCGTCTGGTTAATAAGTTCAGTCGTCAAGGCTTACCGTTAGCGAGACCAGTCCAATTACTTCTCTCCTTGTAGCTTTTCTTCCATTCGCCCTACTGCCACTGGGTGTCGCTTTCGCCTTTCGAGAGTCCCGCCACCGTATCGAGCATCGTCCGCATATTTTATTGTTCCGTGCTGGTTTCTTGCTTGCCGATCATGTTGATAGGGTTGTGGATTTACTGGGACTGGCATAGACCTTGACCTGATTTCCTCCTCGAATCCTGATTTGTACGCATCGCAGAATCGTCAATGTTTACGGGCTTTTTCTTGAGTTATTCACATTTAAGCGGCTACTGGTCACTCGACATTGATTCCTACCGGCACGCCCATACGGCACTTGATTGTTGCTCAAGATCGGCTCTGTTATGGGCTCTGCTTAACAAATCCTCCCCTCCCCGTGAACTTTTCGGGTTCGACTTGCAACTACTAGGATACAGGAGACAATCCTACGAACGTGCAATCCGAGCCAGCGGCAATCGAGCAGTTGTACCGACAGCATTCGGTCGAGCTGTATAGCTACCTCGCTCGACGCTGTCCCGATACCGCGACCGCCGGCGATCTCTTGCAGGAAACCTTCCTGCAGGTCGTCCGCCAGACGGATCAACTGCCGACCGTCACCATGCCTCGTGCCTGGCTCTTCGGCATCGCCCGCCACATGCTGGCGCGCCACTACCGCCGCCAACGCGATCCGTTGCCCGTCGCGCAAACCTGGTACGAGTCCACACCCGAACCCGCCGCCAAGGACGACCGCCTCGCCGCGATGCGCGAGGCCATCCGTAATCTCCCCGCCGAATTGCGCGACACGCTGGAATTGCGGCTCGAACAGGAATTGTCCTACGAAGAAATCGCCCACGTGCTGGACATCCCCCTCGGGACCGTCCGCTCGCGCCTGCACAACGCCGTGCGCCAGTTGCGCGGCACGATGACCAAGCCGGAGGAAACAAATTCATGAAACCCGATATTTTGGAACGCCTGTTGATGGACCGCGCGCTCGGTAGCCTCAACCCCGACGCCGAAGTGCTGCTGGCCGATTACCTCGCCAACGATCCGGCCGCAGCAGTGCAAGCCCGTGAGTTGCAGGAAACAGTCCACCTCGCCACCGAGGTCATGCGCCGTCCCGCACCTGTTGTCGAAATGCCGACCCAGATTCATCAGCTCGTCTGGCGACGCCGCGCCGAGCGGCTTTTAGCTCTGGCGGCCTCGTTCATCATCGGTGTCGGTCTCACCGCACTGCTGATCCGCGCAAACCCTCGTCAGGAAAACGTCGCTGCTGTAAACCCGCCGACGATTGCAAAAATTCAGCCGGCTCTCATGAAGAGCCAGATCGAATCACTCCCCTTCTGGTCCAACCAGCGGATTTATCTGTTGGCTTCCGCCGCCGCCAACTCCAAGGAGAACGTACAATGACCTTTTCCAAACGCTTCCTCTCCGGTGCCTTCGGTGGTCTCTTACTATTGACCGCCGGCTGCGACCTGCACGACTTCATCCACTGGGCTCCCGATGGCCAGCACGCTTTCGTGCAAGGCAACGACGGCACCTGGTTGATCGACAGCTCCGGCACCATCCTCGGTAAGGCAGACGGTGCCTGCGCCTGGCTGCCGGATTCACGCCACGTCATCGCGGTCCGCTCTGTGATACCAACGAACTGGGATGAATATGCCCGGTTGCTTGGCACCGACAATGTCGACCGCGTGACTGATGCCGCCGACCTTCTGGTGTGGGCAATCCAGAGTTATCATGGCGAATGGAGCAACTTCACCGACTCCGTGTCGTACAAAAAATGGGAACAAACCGAAAAGATTCACGACGCCTACAATGGCAATTGGCTGACTCAGCCGGTGATCTTCTATCTCCGAAAAACCAAAGCCGAAATCATCGCTCCTATCATCGAAGCGCTGCCGCCGGATGTGAAAACCAATAGTGACTATTTCATTCCCAATATCCACGAGATCGTCATCCGCAATGTCCTGCCATCCGAACCGCCTGCCGATCAATTGCTGGTTCAGTTCCCGTTTTCAATCTCATGGGTGAACGCCTCCCCAAACGGACAGGTAATTGCGTTTGCTGCGGAAACGCCGGGACATCCGTCCCTTTATGTCATCCCGCGCTCCGCCAGCGCGCACGCCATTTTGGTGGACGAAGGCGCCGCCGAAGCCGACTGGTCGACAGATGGGCAGAACCTTGTTTACGCGAAAACCACTGTGCCCTACGAGCTACTGACCCTGAGTGCGCAGCTCGGTACGATTACGAGTCGGCAGGTTTGCGGGACAAACGGCCAAATACTCGCTGAGTTCCCGTCCGCAAATGACCTGGCCGGTATGGTACTCGGTCAGAAAATCACCCGCGTAGCCTGCCTGCCAGATGGACGGATTTTATTCGCCGCGGCTCCTGTTCACCTGCCGGCCATTACCGCCGATACACTAAGTCATCCTACGTTGTTCGCACTGCCGGCAGGCGCGACGCAGTCCGTCGCCTCAGTCGTCCTCTCAGCGGACGTCGACCGACTCCCAAACCGCGCCGACCGTTTTGTGCTCAGCCCGGACAAAAAGAAGGTGGCCATCCCCGGCAACGCCGGGCAGGTGAGCATCCTGTTTCTGGACAGTGAAAAGCTGGTACCACTACAAACATCCGATGTTTACACCAACACGCAAGATTCTGATCAGCTCATCCCCAGTTGGCGAAACGCGAATGAAATCACATTGGCCGTGCCGGTGGGAGACCCTGCCGGAAGCTCCAATCGAGTAGAGGTCGTTCTTGCGAACCTGAGCGGCGGCAAGACTCTCATCAGCCGATCCTGGACGAACAACATGGCCGGTCTATTCCTCCCAGCCAGCAAATGATAAATCGCTAACCGTCAGCGATTCCTAAACCGAGTCGACTGCCTCACCGACTTCCCGCACGAAGTCCTCCAAAGCGAACGGCTTGTGGATGTAACCCCGCAGCCCTTCTTTAAACATCCTCTCGGCCACAGAATCTTCACAGCCAGTGAGCAGGATCGTCCGCACATCGGGATTCTCGCGCTTCAGGCATTCGAAGACCAAATCCCCCGTCATATCCGGCATCAGAAAATCGAGCAGAACCAGATCGATGTCCCTCCAGTTTCGCTCATAGAAGTCCACACCCTCTTTGGCGCTGACCGCCGTATGCACCTCAAACCCATGCGGCTCCAAGCTGCCCTTCACGATCTCGAGAAGTTCAGGTTCATCGTCGATCGCCAGGACTCGCCCACGGCTCTTGGTGTTGACTGCCTCCATATGAATACCCGAATAAAGCAAGGGTCATTCCACCCTGCTTGTGGTTCACGAAGACGTGCATGTCGTTGCAGAGCAGGCTACTGAATGGCATACAGCCTGCTTTAAATGATAACAGAATTTAGCGGAAGGGATCATAAACACCATGAGTGAAGCGACCAATAAAACCGCGCAAAATGATGTCCGCATCTTGATCGTCGACGATGACAGCGTCAACTCCACGCTCGCCAAGGGCGTCTTACAGCGTCACGGGTACACGGTCGAAATCTCATCGAATCCCATGCGGGCACTGGAAAAATTCGCTCGCGATACCAATTGCGCCGATCTCGTTCTGTTGGATTACTTCATGCCCACTCTCGACGGTGGACAGACCGTCCAGCACCTGCGAAAGCTGCGCCCCGATATCAAGGTCGTTCTTTTCTCGGGAGCCGAGGAAATGCACCTTCGCCAAATCATGAGGCAGCACCCGATTGACGCTTTTATCCACAAGCCGCTCCGAATCGATGAAGCGCTGGCAGTCATCCACAAACTCGTGGGCGATCCCTCCCACACACTCACAGCCCGAGCATAAATGCCCATCGTCCGGTAGGTTGATTTCCTATCCCACTAATTCGCCTGCTCCTTAAGCCGGAGTTGAGTTTGGTCCTCAATCCATTTATGCTGTCATCAGCAATGGGTGAGACCGGGCAAGATTTTTTTGGATTGAATGGCGGGGGCGACAGCGCGCAGCTGGCCTTCCACGCGCGCGCAGCCGCCGCAAGGGACGCCGCTTTCGGCCAGCGCGTGTTTGTGCGCGGCGTGGTGGAAGTGTCGAACTACTGTCGGCAGAATTGCCATTACTGCGGCATGCGGCGCGACAATCACGATCTGGTGCGCTACCGTCTCGCGGCCGACAAGCTCGCCGACTTGATCATCCATCACCGGCCTACATCCATTACCGACATCGATATCCAAGCCGGTGAAGATCCCGTGGCCGTGCGCGAAGTTGTACTCCCGCTGGTGCGCGAGTTGCGCCGGCATACCAATCTCGGCATCACCCTCTGCCTCGGCACGCTGACGCCGCGCGAATACGACGAACTCCGTGAAGCCGGGGGTGATTATTACGTGTTGAAAATCGAAACCGGCGATGCGCAACACTACCGTTTCATCGAAGCCCCAGGAACACTCGCCGACCGTATCGAGGCGATCCGCTATCTCGCGGACACGGGCTGGAAAGTGTCTTCCGGTTTGATTGTGGGAGTGCCGGGACAAACGAATGCGCTCCTGGAGCAATCATTGCAGTTATTGACCACGCTGCCGCTGGCAGGTGCCAGCGTGAGCCCGTTCGTGGCCGGGGAGCAAACCCCTTTCTCCGGTGAACCGAATGGAGGCATCGAGCAAACCTTGAATTGTCTTGCCTGGATGCGGTTGGCCACGCCCCATTGGCTGATCCCGGCTGTCAGCGCGATGAAATTGGTTTCCGCGAACGGCTACGTGCGCGCCTTCCAGGCGGGCGCCAACCTCGCCACGATCAACTTCACCCCTCGCAACGTCCGCGGCGATTACCCGATTTACAAACGCGACCGCGTCATCATGGATGAAGAGCGCGTACTGTCAGCCATTGAACAGGCCGGTTGCCAGCCCAGCCCCGTTGGCATCGCCGAACACTTGCGCAAGGAAGCCCCCAGCCCGGCGGTTTCCTGACATGACCCCGGTCCTCGCCGCCCCTTCCGTCCACGAAACAGAAAAGCTCGTCTCGTTCACCTTGGTTCAATTGGTCGCCATTCTGGTCGCCGCTCGCCTTTCGGGCAGGGTCGCGCGTTTACTCGGACAACCCCGTGTCGTTGGCGAAATCATCGGCGGTCTTGTCCTCGGGCCATCCCTGTTTGGCCGGTTGTTTCCCGATCAGTTTGATTTCATCTTTAAATCCATATCGTCCGTGCCACTCATCATCCTCAGCCAGATCGGACTCGCGCTCCTGATGTTCCAAATCGGGCTGGAATTTGATTTCAGCCATCTCCGCGAAAAACAGAATCGCAATACCATGCTGGGCGTGTCCGTCGCGGGAATCGTGCTCCCGTTTGCCTTCGGCTGGTGGGTGGCCGCTTCGTCCCATGCGGTACTCGCGCCCGCTGTCAATCCGCTGGGCTACCGCCTGTTCGTCGCCGTCGCGATGTCCATCACCGCCATCCCCATCCTCGGGCGCATCATGATGGAACTCGGCATTACCAAAACTCCCCTCGGCGTGATCGCCATCACGGCAGCCGCCATCAACGACGTCGTAGGCTGGATATTGCTCGCGGTCGTCAGCGCCCTGACCATGTCGGAGTTCTCTGCCCAAACATTCATCCTCAAGCTTGTCCTGCTGGCCGCGTTCCTTCTCATCAGCCTCTTCGTCGTCAGGCCTTTGCTCAAAAAATTGATCAACGCGTTCAAACCAACCAATGAATCGCTCCCTCATGATCTCCTGGCCATCATCATCGGCTTGGTCTTCATTTATGGACTGATTACCTATTCCCTTGGTGTCTTCGTCATCTTCGGCGGATTCATCCTCGGTATGCTGTTGCATGACGAGCCGGAGTTCGTCGCGGCCTGGAAGAAGACCGTGTCCCATTTCGTTTCGGTTTTCTTTTTGCCAATCTTCTTCACGTTCACCGGCCTGCGTACCAATGTGAACGGCCTTGATTCACTCGCCCTGTGGGGCTGGTGCCTGGTCATCATCGGCGCGGCGACGTTTGGCAAGTTCTTCGGCTGTGCATTCGCCGGCCGGTTCTGCGGCCTGAGTTGGTCCGATGCCGGTTGCCTCGGCATCATGATGAACACCCGCGCGCTGATGGAACTCGTGGTGATCAATGTCGGTTTCGACCTTGGCGTCATCCCGCCGAATGTGTTTACCATGTTGGTGCTCATGGCTATTTTCAGTACCGTGATCACCGCGCCATTGATGCGGCTGTACTTCCGCAAAATCGGCTACAAATACGAATTGCGTCCTGACGTATGACCTCGCTTTGGAAATTGTGGGAAACCACCGCCAATCGTTCCCCCGAACATCCGCTCGTAATTGATGCGGACACCGGCCGTCACTGGACCGCCGGGCAACTCACCGACGAAGCCGAGCGCCTCACAACAATACTCCGTGGGCCGTACGTGCCCATCTGCCAGCCAAATAGTGGATCATGGCTCGCGACATTCCTCGCCATCCAAAAGATCAAAGCCATCGCCGTACCGCTCGATGTTTCCCTCTCTCCCAAAACACAACAAGAAACCATTAATCATCTCGGCCCGCGCTTGAAGCCTTCAATCTGTTGCGTGAAACTTACTTCCGGCACAACCGGTAAACTGAAACAGATTTTCTGTTCGGCGGTGAACCTCCGGGCCGATGGCGAACACATCATTCGCACGATGGGAATTCGGCTCGCCGACCGCAATCTCGCCATCATCCCGCTCGGCCATTCGTACGGACTGGGCAACCTCGTAATGCCCTTGTTGTTACAGGGAACAACCATGGTCTGTGCCCAAGCGTTCGTCCCACGTCAAATCTTACGGTTGATTGAAGAGCACGAAGTTACGGTATTTCCGACAGTGCCCGCCATCTTGCGCGCGCTGGCTCAATTACCACAAGCCGCCCGGCCGCCAAGTTTACGCCTGGTGATTTCCGCGGGCGCGCCATTGACGGCGGAAGTAGCGCAACAATTCCACCAGCGCTACGGCATCAAGATCCACAATTTTTACGGCTCGTCCGAAACCGGCGGCATCTGCTACGACCGGACCGGTGCGGCCACACTAAAAGGTCGCAGTGTCGGCAAACCGCTGGCAGGTGTAAGAATTCAATTTCGACGCGATGGCCGCATCGCCGTCAATAGCGCCGCCGGCAAAGCCACCCTGCCCGACGTGGGCGAATGGAACCGTTACGGCGAACTGCGTTTGTTTGGCCGTGTTGGAGAAGTCGCCAATATCGGTGGGAAGAAAGTCACTCCGAACGAAATCGATCAAGCCCTGCGCGCTCTGCCGGCGATCACCGACCTCTGGGTCACCGTCCTGCAAGACAAGCGCGGCAATGACTATCTTGCCGCCGCCGTCGAAACCTCACGTTCCCGCGCCAATCTCGAACGCGAATTACTAAAAACCCTCCCCGCTTGGAAGCTCCCGAAAGCCTGGTTGATCGCTCTGTTACTTCCCCGCACCAACCGCGGCAAACTTCACACCACCGAGCTGAGGGCCCGGCTCAACGTCAGCTTGCCCTGAGTCACCACGATCGGGCCGACGCGCAAGATGGCGTCGAACTGAGCGAACGCGCCGAGTTCCTTTTCCAGCGTCACCTCGATTTCCAGCGTCTGGCCTGGTAGCACTGGCTTGCGGAAACGAAACTGGCCGATAGCGGCAAGATACGCCCCGCCGGATGGCTGCCATAAGACACCTGACGCCTGTGCCGCGCATTCGATGAGCAGTACACCGGGCATCACCGGATTACCGGGAAAATGATCGGCGAAAAACGGCGCCGCCGGGTCGAGCCACTTGCGACCCCGACCGAGTTTCTGCGGCTCGATGATCTCAAACGAATCAATAAATGAAAATCCGGGCCCGTGCGGCGTAAGGCTCATCGTTTCGGCACCTCGAAAACGCTGGCGGCCAGCGGTTGATTGCGACGTGGATTGCTGAACTCGTACGTAATGTAACTGTCCCAGATCAGGCCGATGCGCATCGACCGCACATCAAACGACGGCCACGCGATGACATTCTCCACCGAGCGCAACGGGAGCATTTGTGCGTAATGCTTCGGGCGCAACATGACTGTCTCCGCGTCATTGGACCGCGTCATCGTCGCGTCGAAAAGACCGGCGAAATTCGTGCAGCCGTTTTGGAAGAAACTCAAGAGGAACTGCACGTTCTGCGTCGGTTTGCCGTTGTGCACCTCCAACTTGTACTTCGCCAACGCCTTTTTGTCGCGCTGGATGTAAAGGTCGTCCCCGCACACGAGGACCAGTTCCGACGCGGGATTCGTCAGGACAATCGCCAGAAAACCCGGGGCCTGATAGCTGATATGCCCGAGGCTTTCGACATGTTTTCGCGGAAAACTCCAGTGAAACACCTGTCGCAGGTCCGCCTCAAACGTCTGCGTCGCCGCCTGGTGCGCGACAAACGCATCGGCATTCGTGTCCGCGCGCGCCGCGCTCAGGCCGATGCCGAGGAGTAAAGCCGCGACAGCGGTATAAATTGATACCATTGGTCCGGATGATTGCATAACGGTTCACGAAAACGGTTGGCGAGTTCGAGTGTGTACTCACGAACGGTCGCGGCCCGATCCGGGCCGCGCCATTGCCAACGCAGCGGCGGCTGCGCCTCCAGCGCATAGTTACCCGATTCTGTCGCCACGATGGTCACCGCCACCAGCGGGGCGCCTGTTAACAAACTGAGCCACACGGGCCCGGTCGAAAACGGCACCCGTCCGTGTGGAAAATCCGCGAACACCACGTCGCCATTGCCGTGCGGTCGGTCCATGAGCATCGCGACGCATTTGCCTTGCGCCAGCTGGCGCGAGATGTCGACAAAACTGAATTGGTCTGTGCCGACCTCCAGTGTCCCCGCATTCCAACCCCGGCGATATTCAGCGCGCCAGCGGTTCAGTGCCGCGCTCGGTTCCGGCAGCGACAGCACGACCAACGGTAATTTAAATTCCTCCATCAGCACCCCACCCAGTTCGAACAACCCCGTGTGCACCGTCACCAGCAATGCGCCTTTGCCGTCAGCCAGTGCGCCCTGGATGTGCTCAAACCCGCGGCGTGACTCGATCAGGGCCAGCGCGTGCGGCTTGCCGCGTGCGCCCAGTTGAAAATAATCGGCCAGCGTCGCGCCAAAGTTACGGAATGTGCGGCGGACGGTTTGTTCGCGCAATTGCGGCCCGCAAAGCAACGCGAGATTCTCGCGCACGGCCGCTTCCGCCCGTGGATGCGTCAGCCGATATATTTCCGCCAGGATACGACTTACAAACCGCGCACCGTTGACTCCAAGAATCCGCGCAACGGTGACACCAGCGTTGAACCAGGAAGCCCGGTAAAATGTCTGCGAGTAATGTGATTTCAAGTCTCGGTGTAATCCAGTCGCGGCACGATCGGAACACGGCGATGAATCGCGCAGATCAATCGAAAAATTTTCACCCGCCACCACAAATCAAAGGAACGACGGGTATTTCCCGCCAGGATCGAATTCACCGTCTGGACCATGCGGAAGCGGTTGCGCGGGTGCATGAACACCTCGAAAGCGCGGTTGTCGTAGTACATGAGGATCATGTCGCGATACAGGTTCATGAATCGGTGCATTTCATGCGTATAGTTCCGGCGTTCCCTCGCGGTCAACGAACGCTTCTGCTTGTCCGCGCGCAAAATCAATTCCGACGCCCATTGCCCCGACTTGGTGGCGATGTGCACGCCCGATGAAAAAATTGGATCGAGAAACCCGCCGGCATCGCCGATTAAGATCGCGCGGTCCGTGGCCAGTTGCGCATAGCGATAACTGTAGTCGGACGTCTTGTAAAATTCACCCGCCTGCTGTGCGTCCTTCATGCGCCGTGACAACTCACTGCTTTCCGCGACCGTTTTCGCAAACCATTCCTCCACCGAGCCGCCAAATTTCTTCAGCCCATCGAGCATCCGCACCATGCCGACCGATGTTTTCCCGCCCGCCAGCGGGATCAACCAAAACCACCCGTCCCGCAGCCGCACGATCGTGATATGCCCTTCCGCGTCTCCATCATTGCGGAACACGCCCTTGAAATGTGCGTACACGGCTACGCGCTTCGGGATGTTCACGGGCGTTTTCGGCAACCCCAGGGCGCGCCCGACAAATGTGTCGCGTCCACTCGCATCGATCAGCCAGCACCCCCGCACTTCGCCATCGGCCAGAGTGACGCGCCAACCTTCCCCCTCGCGCACCACTTCTTTCGCCGCGCAACCCTGTCGCACTTCACAGCCACACGCGGCGGCGTGGTCGAGCAGGATGTGATCGAATTTCGCGCGCTCGACCTGGAACGTTTGTCCGTAACCCGCCACCAGCCCGCGCGCGAACCAGAACCGTTGCCAGCATGAACCGTTGCCGACAAAAAATTCCGCGCCATACTTCGGCTGGAACCCGGCCGCTTCGACTTTCGGCCATGCGCCGGTTTCCTTGAGCACGTCGTTCCCAAACGGCAGGAGTGATTCACCGACGTGGAACCGCGGAAAAATTTCCCGCTCCAGCACCAGCACCCGCTGCCCGGCCTTCGCCAGGAACGCGCCCGCCGTGCTGCCACCGGGGCCGCCGCCGATGATGATGGTATCGTAGACCGACGGAGCGTTCATAATGTGCCACTGCTATTTTCCGCGAGGACCGGCCTGCTGGGCCAACCAAAGACGCAGTGTGCCGAGCGACTGTAATGCTTGCCGAGCGACTTCCGCATCGTTGATCACAATCCCGTATTGCTGCTCGATGGCCACCGTCAATTGCAGCGCGTCTAACGAGTCCAGCCCAACGCTTCCCGGCCCGAATAACGGCATCTCTTCCCCGATTTCCTCAGGTTTGATCTTTAAAACACAGTTCTCGACGACAAGTTTTTTTAATTCATCCAGCGTGACTTCAGCCATGTACCCTATCCTCTATCAATTACTTAGGTCATCCGGCGGCCAAAAGCAAAGCGGAACATTGTCCGCTCAGTCCCCACACCGGCAACAAAATCCTGCCGCCCTCGCGGCGCACCGCCTCGGCAGCGTCAACCGTGCTCCACGCAGCGGACGCCACAGACGCATCCCCGCGATACGGCAATGGCAAGGCCTTGCCACCCGGCAACTGCTCCTCAATCCGATGAAACCAGTTGTGCGGCGCATTCCGACACCGAATCACGTCCGTTGGAAACTGCGCGAGACATTCACTGGCCGCTGACAAGGCATTACTGCGATGGCGATATGTGAAGCCTTCCGTCCATTGCGCGATACGCAGTTCTTTTCCGGATTCTGCCCGTCCCAAAAGCAGCGCACCGGCCCCTTCGCTGGGCAAAAAACCCGTTCGCACCGGCGGGGAGAGCCAACCCGCGCGCCAGTAAGCATCGATCGCGATGGGATCGAGTTCCACCGCGCCGATCACCAGCACGTGTTCCACCAACTCGTTCGCCAACCACGTCGCCGCCACACTGATCCCATTCACCCAGGCCGTGTCGTCACCAACGAGCGAAGAACATGGTCCCGACACGCCAACCATCGCCGCAACATGGCTGGTTGGTGAATTGAAAACCGTCTCAGGAAATACATTGGGACTGGCAAAGCGCTGCCCCGATTTGACAACCCCCTCAAAAAACCGCCGCGTGGCCACGACCGCACCCGTATTGAAGGCCGCCACGATGCCCAGGCGATCGCGGCGGATTGCCGGATTCGCCGCCAACGCTTGTTGCGCTGCCGCCAACATGTACAACGTGATGGGGCCGGCCCGTCGCGCGCGCGGCTCGTTCTGCAAAATCGCCAGCCGCTCCTGCGTCCTATCCACCCAATGCACCGCGTGCTCACCCGTCGTCCCATGCAGCCCCTTCATCCACTGCGGCGTTTTCGACGGCAACACGGTACCCATCCCGCAAATAGCCAGTTCCAGTCGCGATCGATGACCACCGCCTCGCGCTCGATGCACGGCATCCTGATCATACTTTTTAAAAACCAAGGCAGCGTTCGACCCGCCGAATCCGAGATTCACGGTCAACGTTGCCAGCATCCCGTTTTGCCGCTCTCCCACTGATACAAGGTTCGCCGCTACTGCCGTCTCCGGTTGCTGGACATTAAGATTCGGCGGCAGTTGTCCTGACTGCAACGCCTCCATCGCAAACAAAGCTTCGATGCTGCCCGCCGCGCCGAGCGCATGACCAATCGCGGCCTTCGTGGAACTGATCCGCAACCGCGACGGGATCGCACCTTCTTCGCCAAATACTGCAGCGAATGCCGCGCCTTCGCTCGTGTCATTCAGCGGCGTGCCGGTACCGTGTGCATTCACGTAACCAATTTCAGAAGCTCGGCAAGCTGCTTCAGCAATGGCCTGACGCATCGCGGCCACTGCGGCGGCCCCACCGGGTTGCGGTTGCGTCAAATGATGCAAATCGGTCCCATGTCCGTACCCCGCCAGTTCACACAGGATGGTTGCGCCGCGCGCCCGCGCATGCGACTCCGATTCGAGCACCGCAAACGCCGCCGCTTCCCCGAGCATCAAGCCGTTGCGCGCCACGTCAAACGGACGGCAGCGCTCGGGGCTCATGGCCTGCAGGCAGTCGAACCCGACGTAGATTAATTCTGTCAACGCTTCAAAGCCACCGACCAACACGCAATCGGACTGACCCGAACGAATCAGATCCGCGCCGTGGCCAAACGCATTGGCGCCGCTGGCGCAGGCATTCGCCACAATCGTCATCGTCCCGCGAAAACCAAGGTATTGCTGCAGATCATGCACTTGATTTTGCGCCTGATAACGTGCCACGCGGAAGAACTGCCCCGAAACGCATTGCTGCAGGAGCATCGCGCGCAGAAACTGTTCGCCCAGCGCCATCCCGCCTCCCGTGGTGCTGACAGAAAGCGTCAACTGCGCCAAACCCGACCGGCCGTGAACATCCAGCAATTGGGCGTTGGCCAATGCTTCCCGAGCGGCCGGCAATGCGAGACGACTGGCTCGTGAGAGACGTGACAATTCTTTTTGGGTAAGATCAGGAATATCCGG
>Ga0206945_1071_pt1 | contig 24154 bp, 8 predicted proteins | sample Alteio_BWOrgHeat_5_FD_152982 | JGI IMG/M metagenome (GOLD analysis project Ga0206945, IMG submission 152982) | Enriched cells from forest soil in Barre Woods Harvard Forest LTER site, Petersham, Massachusetts, United States -... | ecosystem: Environmental > Terrestrial > Soil > Temperate forest > O... | reverse complement strand
AATAACTGAAACTGTCGCTCTGACCCGCAGTCAGGTTATTGGTGTACAAGATAAACGCGCCGTTAGACCAAAGTGTGAAATTAGACACCGTGGTCAGATTATACCCATCCGCCCCGACGCCCGCTAATGCGACGTCATTTGCCGGATCGCTGGCATTGGTCAGGAGGTCGACGACTGCAATCCTCAAAGAGGCGCCCTGAGCGAGGCTGTGGACGGTCGCGTTCGCCGTGACGGTGTTCACAGTGTCTGTCACGCTGCCCGTCAAATCTCCCGCCTGTGCCGTGTAACCGCTCCCGGTGTCGGTCATGGCAGTCACGGTATAGACCGCGGTGGAAACAGGACTCGGAGTGTAAGTGTCCGGGCTGGTCACACCAGTGTCAGTATGGCCATCCGACCAGGTGACGTTCCACGGGCCGGTACCGGTCAAGGTGGCGGTCAGCGTGATAGCAGTGCCGCTGCAATTGGTCGCGCTGGTTCCACTTATCACGGCCGTCGCCCGATAGATTGTGTCGGTGATGGTTTGGGCGCTGATATTGTTATAATTGGCCGTACCCGTGAAAGTCCAAGTATCGCTGGCATACGTGCCGGCGGTCGTGTGCGTGGTGCCGCTCACATCGACCGTGCCCACCGTCGCGCCGGTCTCACCGTTGACGCCGGTGATGGACGTGACCGTCGCCGAGTGTGCGGTGCCGTCATACGCCACATCGTAAGGTGCTACCACCACTGTCGCAGTTGCCTGGCTAATGGTATCGGTGATGGTTTGGGCGCTGATATTGTTGTAGTTCGCGCCGCCCGTCAAAGTCCATGAATCGCTGGCATACGTTCCGGCCCCCGTGTGCGTCGTACCAGTCAACGTGACCGTGCCAACCGTGGATCCAGTCTCACCATTGACACCCGTGACTGTGCCAGCAGACGCCGTGTGCGCGCTGCCATCATATGTCACCGTGTAAGGCGTCACTGTCACGCTCGCCGTCGCCTTGTTGATCGTGTCCGTGATCGTCTGGGCGCTGATGTTGTTGTAGTTCGCGCCGCCCGTCAAAGTCCACGAATCGCTGGCATATGTACCGGCCGCCGTATGCGTCGTGCTGGTCAACGTAACTGTGCCGACCGTCGCGCCCGTTTCACCGTTGACACCCGTGACCGTGCCAGCCGAAGCCGTGTGCGCGCTGCCGTCATACGTCACCGTATAAGGTGTCACCGTAACGCTCGCCGTCGCCTTGGTGATGTTCGCGCCCGGACTAACCGAAGTGGTCGAAAGCGAATAGTTGGCCGACGACGGCCCGCTCAGGGTCAAGCCCGTCACGCTTGGCGTATAGCTGCCCACATTTGCGCTGCTGAATACCGACACAGTCCCACTTGTCCCCAGGGTCACGTTGCCTGAATCGCCGGTGAGTGTCCCGGCCAGCGACCGCGTCGCGATTGAAGTCGCCGCCGTCGTCCCGTCATACACCTTGTTGTTCAGCGTTACCGTCGGCGTCAATAAAATGCTCCCCGCCGTGCGAGCAACAGTGCCAGCGGAAAGCGTATGACCGTTCAAGCTCAAAGTTCCAGAGGTCAAAGTGAGCAAGCCACTCACGCTTGAGTTACCGCCAAGGAGGACACCGCTGCCATTATTAATCGTCAGGTTTGGAACTCCGCCGCCCGGCAATTCGTCGACCGAGCTTGTCTGCTGTGCACTACCTGCATATACCAAAGTAGCACCAGCCCCGTAAGTTATCGACGAACCGCCGAAAGTCGCCGTTCCTTGCAACGAAAGCGTGCCATTGACAGTGGCATTTCCTGTTTTCGACCCCGACCCGCTCAAGGTCAAGTTGTAATAGGTGGCTGCCCCACTCTGGGTGGCGACCGATTGTGCCCCAGCGAAGCCGTAATTTACCGTGTTACCAGCAGCAGTGGCGGTCAATGTCCCGCTGTTGCCAAATGCGGCCACAGAGTTGTCCAAATTGAGAATACCATTGGGTCCCTGGACAACCGCAGCATGATTGAAACCGGTGTTAAAAGGTGACGTAGCACCAGTGAAAGTCGCGGTCCCATTATTCGCAAAAGTCCAAACGGCATTGGCGTTGCCACTTTGACAACCGCCGGCGCAAGTGAACGTCGAACCAGCGGTGTTCGTGAGGACCGCACCAGTCGAACTACCGGTAGCCATGACAAAAGTGTTGCCGGTACCGTTCAGGTTGAGTGTTCCATTGTTTGTCAAATACGATACCCCACTGCTGCCGTTCCCCATGGTAAAAGTGCCGGACACATTCAAGGTCGAACTGCTGTCAATGTTCAGGATACCCGCGCCACCGATCGTCAGCGTGGCGATGGAAACCGTCGTACCTCCCAATCCAGTGACTGTCTCGCCCGTCGGAATCGTGGCAGTATCAGCCACATTTCCACCAGGAATGCCGTTCGGCGACCAGTTCACCGAATTGTTCCAAGCTCCACTGTTGGTCAACGTATAGGAGGTGGGCGCGGAATTGATGATGTCTGTGATGGTTTGGGCGCTGATGTTGTTATAGTTGGCCGTGCCCGTGAAAGTCCAGGTGTCGCTGGCGTACGTTCCGACCGCCGTGTGCGTGGTGCCGCTCACATTGACCGTGCCCACCGTCGCGCCGGTCTCACCATTGACCCCGGTGATGGACGTGACCGTCGCCGAGTGCGCGGCGCCGTCAAACGTCACTGTGTAAGGCGTCACTACCACCGTCGCCGTCGCCGGGTTGATCTGTACTGTCACCGGGATTAGTGACGCGCTCTGGCATCCGGTGATGTTGTTCGTCGCCGCTGCATATGCCGTGTAGGTGCCTGCCGCTGTTCCCGAGGGTGCCGTCGTAACGCTACCGCCGCTGACCGCCGTGTACCAGATCACACCCGAGCCACCCGGTGCGGTCGCCGTGCCGATATGCACCGAGCCATTGTACGTGGTCGTCACGCTTCCGGCTGTCGGAACCGACGGCAGCGTATTCACCGTCAATGTCACCACCGAAGAGGTGATTGAGCCGCAGGCGTTCGTCACCACGCAGGAGTAATCGGCGGCGTCCGTGACTGCCACCGCCAGGTTCGTGAAACTCGCGTTCGTGGCACCGCTTATAATTACGTTGTTGGTTTGCCACTGGTAGGACAATGGTACGGTGCCGGTTACGTTGGTCAGGGTCAAAATCACCGGACTCCCCACGCACAGCGTCGTGGCGGTGGCGCTAATTCCGCCCACAATCCCTACCGGCACGCAGGATGCGGTAATGGTGTCGGTGATGGTTTGGGCACTGATACTGTTATAATTGGCCGTGCCCGTGAAAGTCCATGTATCACTGCTATACACGCCGATGCTCGTGTGCGAGGTGTTGCTCACATCCACCGTTCCCACCGTCGCCCCCGTTTCACCATTGACGCCGGTGATGGATGTGACAGCCGCCGTGTGCGCGCTGCCGTCAAACGGCACATTGTAAGGCGTCACCACCACCGTCGCATTTGCCTGGCCCACCGTCACCGAACCGCTCGCGCCGGTCAACGTGTAGTTGCCCGCCGCTGAACCGCCCAGCGACAGCCCGCTGAATGAACTGATGCTCTCTGAACCCGCAGCCGCAGCCGCCAGTGTGACACTGCCCGACATCGTCAGGTTTGCCCCGTCCAAATCGTTGCCGAACACCAACTGTGACGACGTCGCCGAGGCGCTGCCGTCATAAGTCTTGCTGCCGGTGAACGTCAGCGCGAGCGCACTGACCGCATTGCCGGACGAAGACGTGTTGATGTTAGCGCTGGTGGCGCCGGTGCTGGACAGCACGACAGCGGCCACAGAATTGTAAGTACTACTGGAAGCTGAAGCCGTGGCCTTGAGGCGCACAAAAACCGGCGTGCTGCTGACGGTGCCGCTGGTCGGGGTGAACGAAACACTGGAACCGTAGGTCCCCCCGCTGCTGGTGGCAACTTCAAAGCCGGTTCCAGCCGTAGCGACCAAATTGGCCGTCAGATTGGCTCCAGACACATTAAATGATTGATTTGCCGATGTAGTGCCATAAGTCGTCGAGAAGGCCGTGCCACTCGTCGTGCCACCGGTGATGGTGGCACCCGCTCCAACAGTCAGGATCAACTGACCCGAGGTAACGGCAACGGAAGTACTGCCGGCAGGGGCGCCGGCGCCCCGCACCGTGAGCGTGCCGTTCGGATTACCGCTCACAAAAGTCGAACCACCGCTGACCACCGTGTAACTGGCACTGCTGGCCAGTTGCGTTCCGGGAAAATTGAGCGTCACCGGGTTGCTGCCCGAAAACGTCAAGGTCTTACCGCTGGCAGCGGTCAGGACAGTATCGCCGGCACCGGCGGTGGGGGTCCCTAAATAAGTCACCGCGAGCGTGCCATTGACGGTCGTGCTTGCGCCAATGGTGACTTTGTTGGCGCTGGTAGAGGAGAAGGTGTTTGTGATGGTTAAATTAGCGACGTTGGCCGGCAGATCTTTTGCGGTGGTCGTCATCGCCGCAATGTTGTTGTAGATCACATTGACGTAGTTAGGAGAAGCGGGGAAATTGATCGTCCCATTGATGTGGCCCAAGGTGCGGACGAAGGTCGAGCTATTGCCCATCGTGATGGTCCCGTTGTTCACTGCGACATCACTGCTCATCGCAAGAGTGAAAGTGCCATTAACCGTCACCGCGCCACCACCCTGACTGCTGCCGCCGATAAATTTAAGGTTATAATAGGTTCCCGCCAAAACGCTTTCGCCGCTACCGTAAACCACCGTGTTGCCCGTGGCGGTCGCCGTCAGCGTTGAACTGCCACCAAAGGGTGTCGAAGAAGAGCTGGTCAAATTGAGCGTGGCATTCGCGCCCTGGGTGACAGTGATGGTGCCGTTAAATTCCTGGGCCGACCCGCTGAAAGTTGTGGTGCCATTATTATTTAAAGCTCCGGTGCTGAAGGCGGCCCCGCCGGCGCAGGTAAATGTTCCTCCACTGCTGACGGTGATGGATGAACCAGTGCCTGCGTAGCCGTAGGTGCCGGTGACAGCCAACGTTGCCCCTGATGAAACTGTCAGTGTAGCGGCACCGCTGCTGCCGACAGTCAAATTACCGGATAATGACAAAGTCCCGCCGTCAACAGTCAAAGCGCCGGTGCCCTGGACAGTTAGCGTGGCGATGCTGGGCGACAAGCCGCCCATGGTGGTGACTGATTTTCCCGTCGGAATAACGACAATGTCGGATGAGGCTGCTCCTGGAATGGTCCCGCCAGTGTCGGTCCAGTTCGCCGAATTATTCCATGAGCCGTTGACGCTGCCATTAAAAGTGTAGGTGACAGCCGCCTGGACTTTGGTGGCCGCGCCCAGCAGTGCCGTCATGGCTGCGAGCAACATCAGGATTTGCTTGATCTTCGTCGGGATTATTTTCATAGGATTGAGGGTTTTACAACTGGCAAGGAACTGCGGGTGACAATATAAAATGTTCGGGCAGCCATGCGCCAATCGCCGCGAAGAAGAAGGCACATCTCCGCAATTGTTGAATTGTCATAGCAGAACACCCGGTGCTGGTGGTTAAGGGCTGTAATACTGCTATTTAAGCACATTTGCCGGTTCTGATGGAATAGACAATCCTATTATTGACATGGATAATTCTTCATTCGATCCCCCCGCCGGGAGGCACCCGAAAACCGTGGTTTGGACCCTTAAAGACGGGCTTTTTTGGAAAAGCAGCAAACCCTGTCTGAAAGGCGAATCAGGTACCCCGGAAAACCCATCACACAGCGCTCATCAAAACCCGTGTTCACCCTCAAACGACGCCCGATTGGGCCAGTCGCAATCGGAGAATTGTCCATTCCAATATGGCCAAATTGGGATATTGTGTCTGGATGGGCTTGTTGTTGCATTATGTACCGGACAAGCCCTGTCAGAAAATGGGAATTAACACATTTAATATAAGGATATTAGGAGTTAAGGCGTTGGCCTTATTGGTCGTATTAGCCTCAAGCGGATTGAGTCGCGCCGGGGTCACCCTCACGCAAAACTTGGGTGCAAATTGGATTGGCTCGCCCACCATAATGACCGCAAGCAGTCCCTTAACCAGCAAGGAGGGCACTTGGTCCGCCAGCGGCGCTGCCCCTTATTCGCTGGGGCAAAGTTTCACCGCCCCGGTTTCCGGTGTGCTAACGAACATCCAATTGTATGGCTCGGGCAAGACCACCGCGAATATCCTCCTATACCTGTATGACATGGGCCCGGCAATCCAGTATGCCAGCCAGCCCAGCTCGGTAGTTTCCGGCAGCAACAGCGTTACGACGGTCGTCAGCGGAAATCTGTTTTCGACCAATCTTACCATCACCATGTCGGCGGCAGGCAATGATTCAGTCATGCAATTGACTTTTTCAGGGGCGGATACGGTGCCGTTAATCGGCGGACATGAATATATGTTCACCATGGTTTCCACGAATTCCTCTCCGATGTATTGGGATGATGGCAGTGGTGATCCGTATTCAGGCGGCGCGGCGTATCGGCAGAACAGCTTCATTAACGGCGGTGGCACGACGGATTTTTCCTTGGCCGTCACCCTGATCAACACCAACCCCGGACCGACGATTTACGACTGCGTGGTGGATTGGAACAATGTGCATCAAAAGGTGGATGGCTTCGGGGCCTCCTCGGCCTGGCGAAGCACCTGGACCGCCGCCCAGGCCGACATGTTTTTTTCCACCAACAGCGGCACGGGCAGTTCGATTGACGGGAAAACCAATTTCTCATTCACCGGAGTGGGGCTCTCCCTGCTGCGCTCGCGCATCAATCCGGGTGGTTCCACCGATGAAAACAGCATCATGCAGATGGCGCAGGCCCGCGGCGCCAAGGTGTGGAGCACACCGTGGACCCCGGAGCCGGTCTTCAAAGACAACGATAACACCAACGGCGGGAATTTCCTGTCATCCAGCTATCAAGGTTACGCGAGCGAGCTGGCCGGCTACGTGGTCCACATGAAGAACATCTACGGGATCAACCTGTATGCGATTTCCGTTCAGAACGAGCCAAACGTGTCGGCCAACTACGAATCCTGCAACTGGACGGCACAGCAATTCCATGATTTCGTCCCCTACCTCTACAATACGCTGGTGGCCAGCAATGTTGCCTCGACCAAAATCATCCTCGCCGAAGATGAGCACTGGGAGACGAATTATTACGCCACCGCCATGGCCGACCCGACGGCCGCCACCAACGTATCCATTGTGGCTTGTCACAACTATGACGGCAGCCCGCCCAACGGGACACCGGCCGCGTTGCCCACCTACGCGAACACCAACGCCGCACTGTGGGAGACGGAAGTTTCAAAGCTGGCCGGCAACGGCGCATTCGACGGCAGCATGACCGACGCGATGTATTGGGAGGGCCGGATACATTTGTTCATGACCGCCGCCAATATCAACGCCTGGCATTATTGGTGGCTTATCTCCGGCAACCCGGACAATGAAGGGCTGACCGATTTCAACGGCATTCCAGCCCAGCGCATGTATGTGCTTGGCCAATATAGCCGCTTTGTGCGCCCCGGCTATTATCGCATAGATGAAGGCAACAACAACCCGTACGCGGTGCTGGTCACCGCCTACCGGGATGCGGCCTCGGGCAATTTCGCCATCGTGGTCGGCAACACCAACACCGCGAGCACCACCCAGTCCTTCTACTTGACCAATTTCACGGCTAGTTCGGTCGTCCCTTGGATCACTTCCAGCAGTCAGTCGCTCGCCAACCAGCCGGCAGTGGCGGTCACAAATTCATCGTTTTCATATGTGATCCCCGGCATGAGCGTGGTGACCTTCGTGGGCAGTTCCACTTTCACCCCCGGCATCGTCACCCAACCGACAAACTTCAACGGCCAGCCCGGAAACGACGTCGCCTTCACCGTCGCGGCCGGGGGCAGTCTCCCGTTGTCTTACCAGTGGCAGGATTACGGCACCAACATTAGCAACGGGGCTACTGGAACCGGTTCGACCAATTATGGCATCGGTACCGCTTCGCTAATCATCAGCAATGCCCAGATTGCCGACAGCGGAAACTATACCGTCATCATCACCAATACCTATGGGGCCGTGACCAGCAGCGTGGCTTCGCTCACTATCGCTCCTTCCGCCGCCACGTTCAGTGGCTATCAGATTTTTACCGCCAACATGTCCCCACAGGTCGGCGTGGGGGATCAGCTGACCATTGTCGCGGCCAATGCGGATGGGACCACCAATCTCAACGTGGCTGGCGACTATGTCCTGACGTTCAGCGGCCTGCCCACCGCGTCGGGAATCCCCTCGATCACGGGCAAGACCGGTGCGGCAATCAACCAGGGCCAGCCGACGACCATCACTTTTAACAACGGAGTCAGCATCGCGGGAGGGTCGCTGATTGCGACCGCCATCGGGCCACAAACGTTGCATGTCACCGGCACCAACCATACCAGTGACACATCGCCCGGCGGCCAACCAGCTAATTTGACGGTTGTAGCCGGGCCTACCAGTGCCTACAAAATTTCAACCACGAACCCAACAACGCAAGCCGGGACAAATACCCTCATCAACATTTATCTCGTGGACCAATATGGCAACACGGTTGCCAGTTTTACCGGCAATAAGACATTGGCGTTTGGCGGCTTGCCGGCCGGACCGAATGGCCTGCCCGCCAGCATCACCGACAACACGGGCACGCCTCAAACCTTGGGCACGGCGGAGACCGTCGCTTTTGCAAACGGTGCGGCGACCGCCAATCTCATCGTTCACAAAGCCGGAGCTTCGGAGACACTGACGGCGACGGATGGAACCCTTTCCACCGGCACTCCCGGCGGTGCCGCCGTCACCTTAACTGTGTCAGCGGGCCCGGCTGCCAGTCTGGCGGTTACCCAGCAACCGGCGGCAACCGCGAACGCAGGCGTGGCCTTTGCGGTCCAGCCGCAGATAACCGTATTGGATGCCGATGGCAACCGGGCCACGGCATACACCGGGATTATCGCCGCCGCAGTGACGGCAGGCGGCAACTTGAACGCCTCCACAGTTCCGCCAGGTGCAACTCCATCAAGCGGGATGGCTGTTTTCTCCGGCCTCTTCGTCACAAACGCGGGGTCGGCCGTCACCTTGACTTTCACCTCGGGAGCGCTAACGCCCACGAATTCCAGCGCCATCAGTATCAGTGCCGGGGTGGCAACCCGGCTGGCATGGACCACCCAGCCTGGAACCGCCGTTAATGGCAAGCCATTCGGTCAGGCACCGGTGCTCCAGACCGAGGACGCCTATGGCAATCCATCAACCCTGGGCCTGAACGCCACCCAGTACGTGACCGCCTATTTGAGCTCCGGCAACGGCCCCCTGATCGGCACGACCAATTACAACATCGGCACCAATGGCGGCAATGGAACGGTCATCTTCACTAATCTCCAGATTGGTGCCACTGGCAGTAACTATCAAATCACCGCCTCAGCCCTCGTCCCGGCGCTGCCAAATAGCATAACCAATCTGCAGTTGTGGCTGGATGCCAGCGACCCCGGCCAAATGACCTTGAGCGGCAATTCGGTGACCACTTGGAACGACAAAAGTGGTAATGGCCGCAATGCTTCGGGCGGCGGCACCGCCCCCATCTTGGCCACAAATTCCATCCTGCCTTCGACTGCGGCCGGGCTTGGCCGGGTGATCCGGTTCAACGGCACCGCGGCCACCTATCTGAATGCGAACCTTAGTTTTCTATTGAACGGCACGCCCTACACCATCATCAGCATGGAAGGGCGCAACACCAACGGCACCACCTATTTTCTCGGCACGCAGGCAGGCAGCCAAAATCAGGGGCTGCAAGTTGGTTATGGTGATAACACCCACTTTTCCTTCCGCCAATATCTGAACGACCTTGACGGAAACGTACCGGCCTTCACCACGCAACAATTCCTGATCGGAACCCGGATACTCGACGAGACTGGCAACGGACGTGCGGCCGGGCATTGGATCTGGACCAATGGTGTGTACCTGACCAATAACGCCAATATCTCAGGCTTAAGCGGGACGGGCCAAGGCGTGGTGGGCAGAGGTTGGAGCACGACCCCCGCCTATCAGGGTGATATCGCGGAAATTCTTGTGTACAACCGGGCCTTGTCCGACGCCGAGCACAACCAGGTGGAACAGTATCTGCAAAATAAATGGTTGAACGCGGCGGTGCTTTCCAGCGCCACCACCATTCCCTTCACTGTCGCTCCCGTCTTGATGGCGAACACGGCCAATTACACGCGGTCCAACAATGTACCGCTGCAGATTCTGATCGGCAACCTGTTGACCAATGCGGTCGATGCAGCCGCAAGTCCCGTGGTGCTGACGGCGGTTGGCAACAGCACCAATGGCGCGACGGTGATGACCAACAGCACGTACGTCCTCTATACCAATTCAAATAATGTTAACGACAGCTTCACCTATGCCGTGAGCGACAACCTGGGCAACAGCGCCATTGGAAACGTGGTCATCACCGTGGTGGGCAGCCAGACTGGCCAAGGCCAGATGGCCGCGATTTTGGGCGGCGTGGCAACGGTGCAATTTGCGGGCATGTCCGGCAATGTATACATCACGCAACGTTCCACCAACCTGATCAACTGGGTAAACATCAGCACCAATACGGCACCGGGCAACGGGATCTTTTCCGTCACGGATCATTTCACCGATCTGGGAGTGCCTCCCGCGCTGCCGCCGACGACAGGATTCTACCGGTTGATTCCGCGCTAAAGCGTGAACTGCCAAACTCGTCCAGTGGCCGGCGGATCTCCGCCTTGGCACCTACGACCACGCTGCGCGCTGGCTCTTCAGAGCGCGAAGGTAGATTAGTGATTTCCTGTGATGCCGGGCCAGTCGTCGGTCCGAAAAGGCACCGCGGGAAGACCTGCCCCGTTATAAAGAGTGGCCGCCGGGTAAGATTGCCAGGCATAACGCGCCGCCGCAGGCTCGGGTACGGATGAGGACGAAACCACAATGGCATCACCTTCGATTCTTGCGTCTGCCCAATGCCAGACGCGGTCCTTTCCGGCAATCGAGAATTCTTCCAATTTGTTACCTTTGACCACCAACCCGCCGTCGGTGTGGTCAAAGCGGAGCTTGAGGGCGCCAGAAAAATGCTCCATGGATTCGAAGGTTGGACCCGCGCACGAAATTTTTTCGCCATAATGTTGGGCCAAGGCACAAAGCGCCAGGCGTTCACCGACAATCTTTTTGTCCATCGGGTGAATGTTGTCCGGATCGCCGGTATCAATGGCCACGGCCAAGCCGGAGTTCCGGGTATTCCGGACGGTCAGCGCCTGCGCCTCGCGCAGCTCGGCCCAGGTGGATTCCACCGGCTGATTCTGATGATGCATAAACGCAGGCAGGCTTACGATATAGAATGGGAAATCGTCCTGGCTGAAAAGTTGCCGCCAGTCCCCGACCATCGCCGGGAGCAACGTCCGGTATTGAAAAGCCCGGTCGCTGTTTGCCTCGCCCTGATACCAGATGACCCCGGTGATGGCCAGCGGCGCCACAGGTTCCAGCATGCCGTGATACAGGACCGAAGGCATGATGGGATAATTTTCGAAGCCGAGCGGCAGCGGATGCGGTGGGCGGGCATCGACACTGAGCTTCCCCTTCCATTCGCCCGCAAGCGGAACCACAGTGCCATCCCCTAAAACCAAGCGCAAACCGTCCGGTTTAGTCATGAAGCCGCCGTCCGGTTTCATCTTGAAAACGCGAATCGTCACGAGATTTTTACCCGGCTTTAAAATTCCTTCCTTCACCTCGTAGGCCCGCGGATTTTCCACCCACGAGCTGGCCCCTACCCACTGGCCGTTGATATAGGTGGTGTCCATTTTCTCGATGACCCCCAGACGGATGGTTGCCTTGCCGTCCGGCAACGGGTCAGGAAGTGTGATTTGCTTGCGGAACCAGCAAACGCTCGGGGTGTCGGCCACGCCCAATTCCTGAAAACCGCCGGGAATCTGCACGGCTTTCCAAGCGGCATCATCCATATCGGCGGCCGCCCACGTATCGCCCTTCAATCCAATATCATAGTCGTCATACCAGTGCATGATGTAGTTGCCGTATTCCGGCCCGCCCTTGGCTTTCAGACGTTCCACCTCGGCCAATTGGCCGTCAAAATCTTTCAAACGATGCAGCGTTCCGGGGCTGGTCCAGGTTTCCGCCGGGGTGCCACCCAGGCAGTCCTCCACCAACCCGACCGGCACATGGATTTTCTCCTGGATGCTGCGACCAAAGAAATAGGCAACCGCCGAAAAACCGCCGTCTTCAGCCACGGTTTGCGGTGAACAGATTTTCCATGCCCCTTGGGGAATTGCGGCGGGTGAATACGAAGCGCGTTCGTGAACGGTATAGAGGCGGATTTCCGGGTGACCGGCCGATTGTATCTCATTGGTCCCGTCCCGGGTGCGGGCCAAGCCAAGCTGCATATTCGACTGGCCGCCGCACAGCCAGACATCACCCACCAGAACTTCATGCAACTCGATTGTTTGGGGGCCCTCAATCCTGATGGTATAAGGACCGCCCGGTGCCGGAGGTTGAATTTTTACCTGCCAGCGACCGTCGGCGCCGGTCACCGTTGTGGCGTTATGGCCAGCGATAGTCACGCGGACGGGCTGCCCTGGTTTTGCCCATCCCCAAATCGCATCCGGCTTTCCCCGCTGGAGGACCATGTTGTCTCCGAACATCGGGCTAAGGAACGGCAGGGAGTTGGTTTCCGCTGCGAAGGCACTGCCCCAAGCGGTGATGACCAAAAATAAAATCCAAAATGGTTTAAATCGCATGACCACGCGGAAAAAAACCATGATGGATCAGTTGTCTATCAAACTGCGTCAGTTGTTAAGCGGCGGGTTGAACAACCGGAAGAACGAATTGGTCAAGGATGGCACCATGTTGGTATTGACCAAAGTCCATGTTTGCTTGCCCCCCATGGTGGTCTCTGTTGGATTATCAAAGAATCCGTTATTATAACCCAGTAAATGCCAGTTGCCGGAGGTCACATCCGGAGCAACCGCCACGTCGTAGTTGTTGGCGGGAACGGTCCAGCTCACCCAGTAAGGCGAACTGGAAGACACCAGGACCAGGCTTGATTGCTGCGCGGAGTCGGTGATATCCCAGTTCCCGCTGATGTTGTTTTCGTTCGCAAAAACTTCATTTTCAGCCGTGCCAGTGACCCCGCTTACAGTGATTTGTGAATAATCCTCGTAGGCACCAAAAGCTGTGTTTGTCTGCGGTTGCAGCCCAAAAACCGCCACCATGGGATTAGCGAAGTCAGTGGAAACTTTTGGGTCAGAAATGGTGAAGGCCACCGGACTGGCCCCCGGCGCGGTCAATGTGCCGGCTGAGGCACTGGTGAATTTCAAAGTCCAGGTGCCAACCGCGGTGGCATTGGAAACGCTTAGCGCCACGATATTCGGATTGGCGTTCGGCAGGTTGGTCTTCCATGCTACGTTGGCGACCACGCCGCCGTTATTCGTAGCGACCAGCTGGAGCCACAGATTGTTGCTCGCCTGATATTCAACAAACTCATTGTTGTAAATCGTGTTTGGGGAGGCAACAGTCGCCGTCGGGATCAGGAAAATGTGAGTCTGAAAACCGCTAGAGTGGGCGGCATCCAGCAACGTGAATGAATAACTGACCGGATAGCTCCCATTGATCCAAGACTGATTTTGGTCGGTGGTCGCAAGCTCTTCACGATCATAGGTGTTTATGGGAGAACCCGCGAATATTCGCAACCCGGGCAGAGCTTTTTGGATGCCCATGACCGGCGGTGGATTGGAAATGGCCGATGAAGCCCCTTCAAATTGGACGTTGTCCACCCACAGGGTAGATGGCCCGCTGAGGTTTAAGCTGTAATAGGTGCTGTCGATCCCGATCACCAAACCGAGAATGTTGGTCAGATTGGGGTCGGTAACGGCATTGAGTGGAATGCTGACATGCACCCAGTTGGTGTTCGTGGCCGCGATGTCCACGGCGCCAAACCAATCCGCGGTATAAGCGGCCGTCCGATCGCCAAACCGCAAATGTCCAAAAATCGGCGAGCCAAAGCTACCCGAAGCCGAAGCCGAACCGGGGGCGAAGCGTACATCGCACTGGAAATTTGTATAAGTCGTGGCGCTTATATTCAACGCGAAGAAATTGTTAACTTTGCCCTGGTCCCAAAGGACAAATTGGCTGTTGGGGGTCCAATTCAATGATATTTTCATGGAACCCGAACTGGCATTGGTATTGGCATCACTGGTCGAATCCCAAGCCAGGGATTGAAACGCGTCAGGGTTACTATAGCCGGCCCATTCCCACCATACATTGGTGATCTGGCCAACCGAATATTTGTTGGAAGCAGTATAATAATCAAAACTGGTCGGGTTCTGAGGGCCGACGCCGGCGGGTGCAAAATTGTCGACCACGATCACATTGGTCGCCGGCGGCACCGGCGGCGTGCTCGAGAGCACCACATTATTCATGAAATAATTGGCCGGGGCGCCCCCGCCGTTGTTGAACGAGAAGATCAACTCAATATAGCCGGTGCTGGCCGTCGCCGTTATCGATGAGAGGATGTTCGAATAATTCACAGTCACCACCTGCGACTGCGCCGGAGTGCCGCTGGAGAAATAAAAATTAGGCTGGCCGCTTTGATTGTTGTTCGTCGTCCCCGTCTCCGTGAAGTTGGAAAACGGCTGGCTGTTGAAACCATAACCTGAGGCATTGATCGCAAGCTCGTATAGCTGCGAATATCCCGCCGTGGCCCCGCTGCTGGCCGACGACGGCACCGAGAAGGTGAACGATAGGTACTTGTTGGTCAGAAAGGCCGCCATGCCCCCGGGAAGGTTCTCCAGCTTGACGGCCAGGTTTTGATGATTCCCCGAATCGGTTATCTGAAGACTTTGGGTGTAGCCCGCCACAGCGCCGCTCGCGAAACTATACACCGCGGTATTGCTGGAATTGGTGATGGAGAGCTGGTCACCCCAGTCGATCCACCCGTCCCCCGTTTGGTTCTGCCAGCTCCCGACCACCACCTGGGCAGATGAATTAGCCGGGGCCACCAGCCAGGCCGAACAAATTAAAAGACAAAGTATGGTTATGGATCGAGTTGTGAACGTGCTTGTTTTCATAAATGTTTGTGCTTCCGCATTTATTATTTTGAAATAGTTTTTTATATTCTTTAATCCAATCTGCCAAACTCACCTTCTCACTCATCAATAAAAATAGCTTTGCCCCCCGCTATTGCCGGTGTATTGCCATTGAATTTTGCTGGCATTGTGCAATTCAACGTGTCCATCGCCATAACCCACATTTATGGAAGAAAGTGTATTATTCATGAAATGAGCATTGCCGACCTGGTAACTGCTTCCCGAGCCGGTCTGCCCCTGTTGGATGGCGCTGACATTGGTGGAGGCCGGACTGACTTCGGCGAGATCACTGATGATTGGTTGTGAAGAGGCGGAATAATCGGTGTCTTTCAACGGCCAGGAGAGTTGACCAGTAGGAGTTGCGCCTGAATTGGTCGTGGGAAACATGCCGCCGGGCACCAAATTTGAAGGCCGCTGCACCCACCAGCAATGTTCTAATTTTGAGAAATTGCCGTTGTTCGAACGTATCTTCCAGACCCAGGTATTGAGATCATCTATGGTCATCATGGGACGGTGATACATGCTCTGAAATTGACTTTGCCCCGCTTGATAATCCAGGGTTCTGACCGGGCAGAAATACATCGGAATGGTCATTCCATAGGGCGCGATAAGATCAACAAAATTGCTGGCGACGTCCGTCGGGTTGCCGCCGGCATTATACGCCGACCATGAGGGGAAACTGCTGTTGTTGTCTCCCGAATACATGTTTGCCGTCAGGCCCCATTGTTTGAAATTGGAAGTGCAATTTGTGACCTTTGCCTTGAACTTGGCGCTGGCCAAGGCCGGTAGCAGCAGGCCGGCCAGGATGGCGATGATGGCAATGACCACCAACAACTCAATCAAGGTGAACGCCTTTGCAGGCGATTGACGGACCTCACATTTGCAAGAAACGGCACTCATAATCGTGGGCGGTATAACTGAATTTTCTTTGTTCATTGAAGGTGATTTAGCGTTCTTTTGTTTCACTTAAAAACAACCGGTATATGTCATCATATGCCAAGCGTTTATTTAAAAATTACCATCCATCCGTTTTTGCTGAAATGGACGGAACTACGTTTTTCATGGAGAATCATTTGATTTATAAATCATTTCCGGATCACGGACCGATTTGGATTTCGTAAAATTCGGCCAGGTTTGTGGAATTAGGGATTGTGAGCGTCAGCGGCAAAGCGGGCTGGTTGGTTGTGAACAGCGTCTGCCAGTTCACCAGATTGGTAGAGGCCAGCACCGTGTAGTCCGGCCCTTGCGTACCATTGACCGTCAGACTCGCCTGACCGCCGGAGACCCGAAATGTGTTGATTTTGGTTGGGCTCAAGGGATTGACAATGACGGTGTACGTGTTGGTCGCGCTTAAAGTCGGCGAACCGCTGGTGGTGGCCCCCACCACGACCACATTAGTAGTGCCGGCCTGGCTGACTGTAGGACGCCAAGTAAAAATTCCGTTGGTAGAGTTGATTGATGAATTGACCGGCCCGCTCAACAAACTATAGGTGATTACCGGCGAAGAGTTGGACGTTCCTCCCCCGCCCCCGCCCGACCCCGATCCCGCCTCCGACAGCACCACGTTGTTCATGTAGTAATAAGCCGGCGCGCCTCCGCCGTTGTTGAACGAGAAAACTAACTCGATGTACCCGGTGGTTGGCGTCGCCGTGATCGAGGACAGGATGTTTGAATAGTTTACCGTCACCACCTGCGATTGCGCCGGAGTGCCACTGGAAAAATAGAAATTAGGCTGCCCGCTTTGATTATTATTCGTCGTCCCCGTCTCGGTAAAATTGCTGAAAGGCTGGCCGTTAAAACCATAACCCGAGGCGTTGATCGCCAGTTGGTAAACCTGCGAAAAACCCGCCGAGACCCCGGCGCTGGCCGACGAAGGCACCGAGAACGTGAATGACAACTGATTGTTGGTCAGGAAGGCTGCCATGCCCCCGGGAATGTTCTCCAGCTTGATGGCTAGGTTCTGATGATTCCCTGAATCCGTGATCTCCAGGCTTTGGGTGTAACCGGTTACCACCCCGCTCGCAAAGGTGTAAATGCTCGGATCCACAGCGGAATTGGTGATCGAATCCAGGGTTGGCCAATCTATCCACCCATCCCCGGTGTTGTTCTGCCAGCTCCCGAGCACCGGCCCTGAACCTGAGCCGCCCGATCCACCTGAGCCGCCGCCCGATCCACCAGAACCACCCGACGTGTTCGTCAGCACCACGTTGTTAATATAATAGTAAGCCGGGGCACCCCCGCCGTTGTTGAACGAGAAAATCAACTCAATGTACCCGGTGGTTGGCGTCGCCGTGATCGAGGACAGGATGTTTGAATAGTTTACCGTCACCACCTGCGATTGCGCCGGAGTGCCACTGGAAAAATAGAAATTAGGCTGCCCGCTTTGATTATTATTCGTCGTCCCCGTCTCGGTAAAATTGCTGAAAGGCTGGCCGTTAAAACCATAACCCGAGGCGTTGATCGCCAGTTGGTAAACCTGCGAAAAACCCGCCGAGACCCCGGCGCTGGCCGACGACGGCACCGAGAATGTGAATTGCAACTGATTGTTCGTCAGAAAAGCTGCCATGCCCCCGGGAATGTTCTCCAGCTTGATGGCTAGGTTCTGATGATTCCCGGAATCCGTGATCTCCAGGCTTTGGGCGTAACCAGGCACCGCGCCGCTCGCAAAGGTATAAACGCTCGGATCCACAGCGGAATTGGTGATTGAATCCAGGGTTGGCCAATCTATCCACCCGTCCCCGGTATTATTCTGCCAGCTCCCGAGCACCATCTGCGCGGAGACATTGGCCGGGATCATCAGCCATGCCGAACAGATTAAAAGACAAAGCGTGATTGCGTGTTTGATCGTGGGTATTTTCGTTTTCATAAATTTTTTGGATCTGGGAATGGTTAATTATGCGACAGCACCACGTTGTTCATGTAGTAATAAGCCGGCGCGCCTCCGCCGTTGTTGAACGAGAAAATCAACTCAATGTACCCGGTGGTTGGCGTCGCCGTGATCGAGGACAGGATGTTTGAATAGTTTACCGTCACCACCTGCGATTGCGCCGGAGTGCCACTGGAAAAATAGAAATTAGGCTGCCCGCTTTGATTATTATTCGTCGTCCCCGTCTCGGTAAAATTGCTGAAAGGCTGGCCGTTAAAACCATAACCCGAGGCGTTGATCGCCAGTTGGTAAACCTGCGAAAAACCCGCCGAGACCCCGGCGCTGGCCGACGAAGGCACCGAGAACGTGAATGACAACTGATTGTTGGTCAGGAAGGCTGCCATGCCCCCGGGAATGTTCTCCAGCTTGATGGCTAGGTTCTGATGATTCCCTGAATCCGTGATCTCCAGGCTTTGGGGGTAACCGGACACCACCCCGCTCGCAAAGGTGTAGATACCGGTGTTGCTGGAATTGGTGATGGAGAGCAAGTCACCCCAGTCAATCCATCCGTCGCCCGTATTGTTCTGCCAACTCCCGAGCGACGTCGGCGTTGATGAGCCTCCGCCTCCTCCGCCTCCTCCGCCACCGGCAGTTCCATTTGTTACGTAGGCAACATTGGTGATGGTCAGATATGTCCCCGCGTTGATATTCGTATTAGCCACCGGTAAAAATATCAGCGCCTCGTTTGTATTGCTTGTATTGCTTTCCACCGTCACAGCCGTGGAGGCCGGACTAGTACAACTGCCGGCGGTCTGCGCCGTCGCCGCGATCGAATCCCCCCCTGTCGCGGCCGCCACCGCCGCCGTCCAAGCACCGCTCCCGTCAGCGGTCGCCGTCCCAATCTGGATCGAGGAGGTGAGGTCAAATACCCCGATCGAAGCCCCGTTCACGCTCGTGCCGCTGATGCTGGTTGCCCCCGCGGGTATCGGCGCGGTGATGCTTGGCGCCGCCGTGGTGCTGGTGCAGGTGGGGATGGTAAGAATTAATTGCCCCGTGCTGGTGGAAGCGGTTGGAGATGTATAGGGAGCACCCGCACCAGTCACCGTGACCGTCCCCAAGGATCCCGAAATCGTTGTGCCGCTGGACGAAACCATCGTGTAGGCATTCCCACTGGCAAGCGCGCTGCCGGAAACCGTGATGTTCACCGGGCTACTGGAGAATGCCAAAGTCTTGCTGCCAGCGGCCAGCGGCACCTTGCTACCATTGTAGGTAGCCGAGAAGGCGCCGTTGACAGTCGCATTGGCGTTAAGCGTAACGCCGGCCGTACTGGTGATGGTCAAATTATGCAAAGCGCTGGAACCCGTTGGCAGTTCAGAACCAGTGGTCATTGCTGCGGTGCCGTTGTAGGTCACATTGATTGGGCCGCCGAAAGTGGGCGTCCCGCTAAGAGCACCCAAAGTGCGGACGATATTAGCGCCGCTGCCGAACGTAATATTGGCAGCACTGTTCACTTGCTGGCCACTGCTCAACGCGATGGTCAGTGTGCCATTGACCGTTGTGCCAGCATGCACACTCGGACTGGTGCCGCTGACGGAAAGGTTGTAATACGTTGTTCCAAACATATTATTGCCGCCCCCATAAGACACCGTGTTGCCGCTGGCAGTGGCCGACAGCGTGGAACTGCCACCAAACGGGGTTGAATCAGGACCGGGAAAGTTAAGCGTGGCATTTGCGCCCTGGGTGACGGCGATAGTGCCGTTGAAAGCCTGGGGATTGCCCGAGAAAGTCGCAGTTCCATTATTGTTAAAAGCCCCGGTACTGAACAAAGCCCCGCCGCCGCAACTAAAAGTTCCATTGTTGTTGATAGCCGGAGAAGTGCCCGCGAAGCCATAAGTCCCAGTGACCGTCAATGATCCGGCTGACGAAATGGTCAGCGTTGCCCCGGAACCGCCAGACTTGCCCACCGTGAGAACAGTGATCGTTCTTGTGTCAGAAACCGTCAGCGTGACGCCATTGCTGACCACAACTGTATCAGCCGACCCCGGCGTTCCAGAAGGACTGAAAGTAGAGGGACTGGAAAAATCGCCAGTGCTAACCGCCGTGTAAGTGGTGGCCTGAACTTGGGTGGCCGCGCCCGATAACACCATTGTGGCTGCGAGTAGCATCAGGATTTTTTTCATGGTTTGAGATTTTTTCGTTATCATAAAAAGATTAGGATTTTGCTTAATGCGTCAGTACCACGTTGTTCATGTAATAGTAGGCCGGCGCACCCCCGCCGTTGTTGAATGAGAAAATCAGCTCGATGTAACCCGTGCTCGCCGTCGCCGTAATCGCCGGCAGGATGCTCGAATAGTTCACCGTCACCACCTGCGACTGCGCCGGAGTGCCGCTGGAAAAATAAAAGTTCGGCATTCCGCTCTGATTATTATTCGTCGTCCCCGTCTCCGTGAAATTGCTGAAAGGCTGGCCATTAAAACCATAACCCGAGGCATTGATCGCTAGTTGATAAACCTGCGAATACCCCGCCGTAGCCCCACTGCTGGCCGACGACGGCACCGAGAAGGTGAACTGCAACAGGTCGTTGGTCAGAAAGGCCGCCATGCCCCCGGGAATGTTCTCCAGCTTGATGGCCAGATTTTGATGGTTCCCTGAATCCGCGATCTTGAGGCTTTGGGTGTAACCGGACACCACACCACTCGCGAAGCTGTAGACGCTGGTATTGCTGGAATTGGTGATGGACAGCAAGTCACCCCAATCAATCCACCCGTCACCCGTGCCGTTCTGCCAGCTCCCGAGCAACGTCAGCGTTGATGAGCCTCCGCCTCCTCCGCCACCGGCAGTTCCATTTGTTACATAGGCAACATTGGTGATGGTCAGATACGTGCCCGCATTGATGTTCGTATTGGCCACCGGCACGAAGACCAGATTCGTTCCAGTTGTAGGGCTTGCGGCGCCGGTGGCGGCTCCGGCAAATGTCACCACGCTCATTGCCGGGAGGGTGTAGATGAACGATGAGTTGGTGACAGCAACGGCGGTCTGGCTTGAAAGCGACAAACTGCCCGACGTCACCCAAGGAGTCACGGTGCTCACACCGGGAAAATTGGTCAGATTGAAAGTTTGGCTGACCGAACTGTTATTGGTGTTGATGGCGACAATGGCAAACCCAGGGGACAATGAATCCTTGTAGGCACTGATTTGCACGCTGCCGCTGTTATTCGCGCCGATGCGGTAATAGTTGGGCCGCACGAACCGGGCGAATTGTCCGAGTACGTACATGCGTTTAGCCGGGTTGCCGTTGACATCAGTAAGCCCTTGATTGTCCGTATTCCCAGCAAGCGGAATCAGCCACCAGAAATGCCAGGCGTTGGCCTGAGCGACCGTCATATAGAGATGAATCCGGCCAGCCCAATACAATGCGTTGTTGATGCTCCCGTCAAAGCTGCCGCCAATCTGGGAAACTTCAGTTTCCCAGAGAGCTTTTCCGGAAACGGACAGCGCCGCAGGAGCGTTAGTATCTCCAATTTGGTTGTTAGATACATAATTGTGATCTGCGACGATACTTGCATCAGCTAAGGTACCGGCATCATTCAATGTCGGCGTATAGAGACCGGAATCGGTCGACCAGTTCTGGCTTTCAGGAAGAATGATTTTGGTGGAACCCGCCCCTTTTGCCGCCAAGGCGCTGTAAAGATTGGTGACAAAATCGTGTATCTGCGAACCGCTCCAGAGGCAGGATTCGTAACCGGTGGCCGTGGTGTTGTCCGGTTCGTTCTGGATGGAGAGGGCGTAGATATTAACGCCATAGGTGTTCTTCATGCTGGACACATAATTCGCGAGCTGGACAGCATAAGCCTGATTGGTGGCGTTGTTTCCATTGCCCCGGTAGCTGCCCCCATCAAGACTATTGTTGCTCTTGAACCCGGCCGCCGGGGTCCACGGCGTGCTCCATACTGTTGCACCGCGCGCCTGGGCCATCTGCATGATACTGGTTTCGCTTGTGCTCGGTGTCGCACTCGAGGCAGTTGAACTGGCAGCGGTGATATGGTTGCGCAGCAGCGAAAGCCCGATACCGGTGTTGGTCGAAAAGAACATGTCAGCTTGGCTGGTTGTCCAACTGCCCTGCCAGGCCGATGACGCACCGAAGCCGTCTATCCTTTGATGCACATCATTCCAATCCACCACGCATTGCGCGGATGCCAATTGGATTGACGAAACGGCGATCACGACGAGTAACTTGGATTTGCTCAATTTAAAACCTTTTAAAAAACGTATACGGCCAGACTCAACAGTTCACACAACGGGAATTTTCCCCGATCAGATCGACTCTTTCGGAGCGGTAAAACTCATTCTTAAAACTTCCTTCATCAGAGGGCTCTTCCTCACGGACATCCCTTTTCAGCTGAAAGAACGACACGTTTTCCCAAATAGTGGCCTTGATCGCCCCCCGGGATTCTTCCGTCAACTGCCGGTAGTTTTTGGGGGAAACCCCGGCCATGGATTTGAACACCCGGGAAAAATAGAAGGGATCATCATAGCCCAGTTTACCGGCCGTTTCCTTTACGCTAAAGGAGGTCGCGTCCAGGAACTCGCACGCGCAGGTTATTTTCAGGCGGGTGAAGAAACAGATCGGCGCACAACCGATCATTTTTTTGAACAGGAGAAAATAATGTGAGGCAGAGATGTTCGCCACGCCGGCGAGCTCGATTACGTGCAGCGGTTTGTCCACATGCTGCATCATGTAGTCGAGACTTTGCCTGATCTTATGCACAACCTCCGGTTCGCTGATTCGCCGTTCCTGATTCAGTAGAATTTCCACTTGTTCCCCCAGGAATCTCTCCGGCATTCGAGAGGCTTCAGGCATAAATCGGCTATTTAGTTCATGCTTCAAACAATATTGTGGCGTAGATATCATAAGTAAGAGTTGTTGGTGTTACGCGACCGGTGGTGCCCCGAAATGCTTTTGTAAAACCAGCGCGATAATCCCGCGCAGGCGCGGCAGCGGAGCCGGCCCGCTGGCCATGATTTTCGCCGTGGCATGGGTGAACGCCCGCTGTTTCACGACATCGGTGATGATGGGGCCAACCCGGTCCCACGCCCGCGTGACTTCGCCCACGACCACAATGGCCTCCGGCGCCAGGCCGGTGACGAGCATCGCAATCCCCTTGCCCAAATATGCGGCCATCCGTTCCAAAGCCTCGACGGCTTTCAAGTCGCCATGTTCGGCCATATCCAGAACATCCTCGAACGTCACCGGCTGCTTGCGCTTTGCCGCATGTTTATTTCCATTTAGACCTGCTATTTTTGCGTCGGCATAATAACGCAAGGCGGCTGAATTGGAGGCAAACACCTCCCAACAGCCATGATTGCCACACCCGCACTTCGGGCCATTTTCAGAAAGAGTCACATGCCCAAATTCACCGGCCAGACCAGAAGGGCCGCGCACAAGGGATCCATTCAGAATCATCCCCACACCAATACCTTCTGAAACGGCCACTACAATCAAGTTGCGGGCTCCATCGGTGTGGCGACCAAACCAAAATTCTGATAGTGCGCAGGCATTTGCCTCATTCTCCAAATCCACCGCCAATCCCGTGGCACGCTCGAGACGGTTTTTTAAATCCTCTTCCTGCCATCCGAGGTTTGGGGCAAAAATAAATTTTTGCGAAGCCAAATCAACCCGGCCAGGCAAGCTCACACCTATCCCTTCATAGGACATCTCCGGGCGCTCCTTCATCAATACGCCAATGCGTTCGGTGATTTGCTTCACGAACTCCTCCGCGGTTGCGGGCGTAGGCATGGATTCTTGGAACAAAAAGCGGCCCGCGAGATTGGCGAGCGCCATGTTGGTCGCGGCGGGGCGGACATTGATGCCGAAAATACCGGTGCGGTCTTCGTTCAAATGCAGAAATGTCGGCCAGCGCCCGCGCGGCAACTGGCCAACCTGCCCTTCGCGCAGCCATCGCTCGGCAATCAACTGTTCAGTGATCAATGAGACGGTACTGCGTTGCAGACCGGACTGACGCACCAAATCTGCCCGAGAGATGGGTTGGTGCTTCCGGACCAAATTGAGGACAATCCGGCGATTGATATCCCTAACAGTTTCATTAGTAGCTACTTGAAAGCTGTTTAAATCAATTTTTCTGAGAATTTTTCTCACAAAATGGCTCGTTTGATTCTCTTCGGGGATATTGTTCGTACT
>Ga0206945_1070_pt1 | contig 24179 bp, 19 predicted proteins | sample Alteio_BWOrgHeat_5_FD_152982 | JGI IMG/M metagenome (GOLD analysis project Ga0206945, IMG submission 152982) | Enriched cells from forest soil in Barre Woods Harvard Forest LTER site, Petersham, Massachusetts, United States -... | ecosystem: Environmental > Terrestrial > Soil > Temperate forest > O... | reverse complement strand
CTGGCAGAAGGCCTGGAGGCGTTTGGGCGTGCCGCAGAGCCAGCCGAGCATGTCTAGGTTGTGCAGTCCCTGATTGAGCAGCACGCCGCCGCCCTCGCCGCGCCAGCTGGCGCGCCAACCGCCGCTGGCATAATAAGCCTCGGTGCGGAACCAGTCGGTATTGATCCAGATGAACCGGACGATTTTGCCGAGCTGGCCACTTTGGATGAGTTCGCGGATTTTCTGGAAGCGCGGCTCGGCGCGCATCTGGAACATGGCGGCAAAGACGAGCTTGGGATCGCGATGCGCAGCGGCCAGCTTTTCGGCGTCCACCTTGTGGGCGGCCAGCGGCTTTTCCATCATCAGGTGCAGCCCGCTTTCAAAGGCGGCGATGCCCTGCGCGGGATGCTGGTGATGGGGCGTGGCAACGATGACGGCGTCGATCGCGCCCGAGCGGTACATGTCTTCAAAGCGCGAAAACGTTTTCACGCCGCGGGCTTGGAAGGCCGCGAGTTTTTCGGGCGAGGAACTGCAAACGGCGGCGAGTTCGCCCCGGCTGACCTGGGCGGCCAGCAGATAATCGGCATGCTGCCGGCCGATATTGCCCAGGCCGACGATGCCAAAGCGGACTTTGTTCATGCGCGGGGAGTGTAATGAGGTTCAATGCCAGAACCAAGCCAGCAACGGAGCGAGGACGAGCGCGGGCAGATAGTCGGCCAGCTCGATCTTGCGGACCTGGAAGACGACGAGCGAAACAAAAACAATCAGCAGCCCGGCCACCACGTTGATCGGGTCGAGGAGGTGGTGCTGGATCACAAACGGGGCGGCGTATACCGCGCAGAGCAGGGTGAGCGTGCCCTGCCAGGCGAAGACAGGCAGGGCGGACATCGCCACGCTGCTGACGCCGAACATCGTCGCGAAGCTCATCGCCGCCAGCGCGTCCATGACGGCCTTGAGGGCCAGCGGGAAAAAATCGCCCGCCAGGCCGTCGGTCACGGAGCCGACGATGGCCAGCGGCGCGGCGCAAAACAGGGCGGTGCAGGTGTTGAACCCGTCGCTCCACGGCATTTTTTTGCCGGGAGCGGTGTTGGCGATCCGTTCGCGGGCGAACCGGCCGAGGCGGTTGGAAAGTTTTTGAAGATGCAGCAGCCGGCCCAGCAACCGGCCGAGGATGAGCGCGGTCAGGGCGACGAAAATCTGTACCACGACCTGCCGGAAGGTCCCGTTGAGGCCCTCCCAGACGAGGCGCAGGCCCAGGAACGCGGCGAACGCGCCCAAGGCGGTCTTGAATCCCGACTGGCCGGCGGGCGAAAGATTTTTGCCGGATAAGCCGGCCAGCGCACCGATGATGATGCCCACCGCGTTGAGGATGCTGCCGGTCATGGGGAGCAAGTTTAGAGCTTATCTTTAAATAAGAAACGCACGCTGCGGTGCAAAGCCCAAAGTCCCATCCCGCCCAAAGAAAAACGCCGGCTGGAAAACCAGCCGGCGTTTGTTGAAAATGGCGAAATTTTAATACGCGCCGGGGGTCATCGAATCATAATACCACTCGTAACGCGTACCTTGGACGGGACCGGTGCCGCTGGTTAGCTTCCATTTGAAAGAGGTCAGCGAGTTCAGGGTCTTCCACTCGCAATGATTGTCTTGGAAGAGCGTGTTCCCGCCCGCGGCCCCTGAAGCTAGGGAGCTGCTCAAATGGCTGCTGTTATAGGTCGCAAAAGGCGGTATGACATCCCAGCCAACATTGCCAGTATTTGCGGAGATATTACTGAAGTGATCGCTCTGTATGCCGGATCCTACCGACAGGACAATGTCGGCGGCCATCGTGGCCCTGGAAAACGAGATTTTGGTGGAGACGCCGTTGCTCACTACATTTAAGGGCGTACTCAACTTGGTGATGAGAAAGGAGGGATCATTGATCCACGGGCTGCCGCTGCCGACTCCCGGAGGCGCGGCGGGGTCATTGCGCATGAGCAACATCCAATATCCAACGACGCAATATGCGGTGTTTGCCAAATTGGGTCCGTTTGGTTTTGCTACTCCCGCCATTGATTCATAACGCCACCAACTAACCGAGGCACCCTGGGTGGCCGCATAGCCCGGACAATACATGACGGCCAAGGTGCAGCCGGCATTAGTGATATCGTCGCCGGCATTGCAGTTGATGTCGCACAACTCGGAACCGGCATTGCCGGATAGATAGGGATAGGTTTTGATGGCTGGCGTAGCGCAGTCCGGCACGGCATCATTGTTTTCACCGGCATACATGCTGATGGACAGGCCAATCTGCTTGAGATTACTCATGCACTTGGCGCGGCGGGCTTTTTCCTTGGCGCTGGCCAGGGCGGGCAGCAACAGGCCGGCCAGAATGGCGATGATGGCGATGACGACAAGCAATTCTATCAGGGTGAAGGCAAATGGCTTGCGCGATGTTCCCGAATCAATCTTCTTCATAGGCACGAATTTTGTCTGACTACAGGCTGACAATCACAGTGGCGAATTTCCATACTACTGCCACAAAACTTGAATTTACGCAAGCCGAAAACGGAATTTATGCGGGATAATGCAAGGCAATAGCGACCCTTAGCGACCCTTTGTGGCAGTTCTTTGTGAACCGGGAGGGCGGGAGCCTTTCCGGAGTTGGCCGGCCGGTTCACGGGACGATAGGGTTTGTGTTGTAATCCAAGGCCGATTTATCATCCCCAAAAGAGACGATGCAAAAACGACTTTCAGCGGTCATGCGCCGATGAACCTGGGCAGAGCCAACGACAAAAACCGGGATGAAAGGTGGCTGGCCGGATGCGGGGCTGCGGCGATCATTGTGCTGACCGTGCTGGCGTACCTGCCGGTATGGTTCAATGACTTCGTCTGGGATGACGATTCGTTTTTGAATCCCCTCGTCAAATCGGCGTCGGCCCTGAAAGGCATCTGGCTGAGCACCAAGCTGCCGGATTATTTCCCGCTGACCTCCACCAGCTTCTGGCTGGAATGGCATCTGTGGGGAATGAACCCGGTCGGCTATCACGCCACCAATGTACTGTTGCATGCCCTGAGCGCGGTGTTGTTTTGGCGCGTCTTGCGGCTGCTGCGCATCCCGGGCGCGTGGCTGGCGGCGGTCATCTTCGCGGTGCACCCGGTCAATGTGGAATCGGTGGCCTGGCTGGCGGAAAGAAAAAACACCCTGGCGATGTTTTTTTTCATGCTGACGCTTTGGAGCTACCAGCGTTTTGAGACGGAGCGGGAAAAACCCGGCGGCTCCGCCGCCCCACGCTGGTACGGGTTGGCGGCCGTTTTTTTCCTGCTGGCGTTGTTGAGCAAGACAGCGGTGGTGATGCTGCCATTCGTCCTGGTCCTGTGCGCGTGGTGGCGGCGCGGGAAAATCGCCCGCGCGGACTGGCTCAGGGCCCTGCCGCTCCTCGGTATGTCCCTGTTGCTGGGGCTGGTGACGGTTTGGTTCCAGCGCCACCGGGTCATTGGTCACGAAGTGGTGCAGACGAACGGGTTCGCGGGCCGGCTGGCGGGTTCGGCCTGGGCGGTGTGGTTCTACCTTTACAAGGCGCTGACACCGGTGGAGCTGTCATTCGTCTATCCCCGCTGGACGATTGACCCGCAGATGGCGACGGTCTGGGTGCCGCTGGTCCTGCTCGCGCTCGTGCTCACTTGGTTTTGGAGCCGCCGGCGGAGCTGGGGCCGGCCGGTATTTTTTGCCGCCAGCTATTATCTGCTGATGCTCTTCCCGGTGCTGGGGTTCATTGACATCTATTTTTTCAAATACTCATTGGTGGCCGATCACTGGCAGTATTTTTCGATCGCCGGGCTGATCGCGCTGCTGGTCGGAGCCGCGACCCCGCTGGCGCGGGGCGGGCGGCGGGTTTGGGCCGGCGCGTTCGCGGCGGTTTTGGTTTTCGGGCTCATGGCGCTGACCTGGCAGCAGACTGAAAACTATGTGACGGCCGAAACCTTGTGGCGCGACACGCTCAAGAAAAATCCGACTTGCTTTCTGGCGCGCAACAACCTGGGCCTGATCCTGGAGAAACAGCAAAAACCCGCGGAGGCCGAAATCTTGTACCGGGCGGTGCTGGCGCTGAACCCCCGGGACGTTGAAGCCCTGAACAACTTGGGAAACCTGTTGACCAATGAGGGGCACTACGATGAGGCCTTGAACTGTTACCAGACCGCGCTGCAGGTGTGGCCGCATGACGCCATCACCTTGTACAATTTGGGCAACGTACTGATCCTGCTGGGCCGGAGCGATGAGGCGATCGCCAGCCTGGCCCAGGCGCAAGAGTTCGCCGCCAATTTCACCTTTTCATCCCTGAGCGCGCAAGCCGGCCGGCTGCTCGCAGCGAAGCCCGTCATCCAAGCCATTGCCGGCGACATGGCGGCGCTGCGGACGAACCCCAATGACGCACCGGCGCAAAATGATCTGGGCATCGCCTTGATGAAAATCGGCAAAACGGACGCGGCCATCGGCCATTTTGAGGCGGCCACGCGGGCGGCGCCTTCGCAGCCGGATTATTGGAACAACCTGGGCTTCGCGCTGCTCCAGGCGGACCGGTTGGATGAGTCCGTGGCGGCCTACCGGGCGGCCTTGAAAATGAATCCGGATTTTTTTGACGCGCTCGTGAACCTGGGAAATGCGCTGGCGGAACAGGGCCGGTTCGATGCCGCCGCCGAACAATTTGAGGCGGCCTTGAAGATCAAGCCGGATGACGCCGGGGTGCACAGCGACCTCGGGCTGATGTTCACCAAGCTCGGCAAGCGGACGGAAGCCGTGGAACAATTGCAGCAGGCTCTGAAGATCCGGCCGGATTACACGCCGGCCCGCAAACAACTCAAAGCGTTGGGGGAATAAAACCGGCCTTCAAAAAACGGCCTTCACTCCGCCGCTTACTGGCCGGTCCCGAAGACGTAGAACCACTCGTACCGCATTCCAGGATCAGTGCCACCCGTTGGCTTGTCCCATTGGTTGGGGGCCAAAGTGCGCATGGGCTTCCAGTCGCAATGGTTATCTTGGAAAAGGGTATTGGCGCCGGCACAGGAATTGCGCCCGGTGTTCATATGGCTGCTGGAATAGCCCCCGGCCTGCTTAATTTGGTTGGCGACATACGGGTTGGTGATCTTTGCAGCATTGTAGCCGATGTCGTTGAAATGGTCGGCCAAGGTTCCGGAATGCTGTGAGAGCACCATGTCTGAGACCATGGTGGCGGAGCCGAACGGAACTTTTGTTCCATTCGGCAGGAACACCTGCCGGCTAAGTTTCTTGATGAGTATGTTGGTGTCGAAAGGAGTAGGGCTGCCTTGGTCGCTAATCATGGGGTATTGACCTGTGTTCGGGCCGGGCTGCTTCTTCGGGTCGTCGTTGTTCCGCCAAATCATAAACCAGTATCCGACCGACCGGTAATCCGCACCATAAGTCCACCAGACATCGGCCGGGCCGAAGCTCGACGTATAGCCGGGACAGTACATGATGCTCTCCGTTCCGCCGAACTTGGTGATCGAATCGCCCTGGGCCATGTTCAGGTTTGAGAGCTCAGTGCCGGACTTGCCGGACCAGTGGGGGGAAGCGGAATTGCCGGGATAAGGATCCAGCGGCACGCTGTCGGCGTTCTCGTTGGCATACATCTGGATGGCCAGGCCAATCTGCTTGATGTTGCTCATGCACTTGGCGCGGCGGGCTTTTTCCTTGGCGCTGGCCAGGGCCGGCAGCAGCAGACCGGCCAGGGCGGAGATGATGGCGATGACCACGAGCAGCTCAATCAGCGTGAATGCCCACCGGCGGTTTGCGGCAGGAGCGGGGTTTGACCGAATGATCGGCAACCAGCCAAAAGTTTTCATAAATTTTTACCGGCTAAAACGGATGTTCTGGGTCAACAACCTTATCGATATCAGCACAGCGGGACTTTTCCCACATATACTACAACCCGGCCGGAAGCGCAAATTTTAAGTCGGCCGCATCATTCCCCGGCTTCCGCGGCGTCGCCCGTATCCGCGCACAGGCCGCGCGTGGCGGTGGCGGCAAATTCCACAAGGATTTTAGCCGGCAGGGCGGTGAATTCCGCCCGGGCAGCGGCCAGCGCATCCTTAAACGTTTCCCCGGAACGGAAGAGTTTGTGGTAGAGCTGCTTCAATTCCAGCCGCTGTTGGCTGGTGAACCCCGCACGGCGCAGGCCCACCGCGTTCAGCCCGCTGATGCCGTTGTAACCGCGGGCGATGGTGAACGGCGGAAGGTCCTTGCTGATGGCCGCGCCGCCCTGCATGAGCGCCAGCGTGCCGATGCGCACGAACTGGTGCACGAGGCAGTTGCCGGAGATGAACGCGCGGTCGCCGACGATGACGTGCCCGCCCAGCAGCGCGCCATTGGCGATGATGACGTGGTCCCCCAGCGCGCAATTGTGGCCGACATGGCAGTGGGCCATCAGGAAATTATGCGAGCCGATGACGGTGTCCTCCGCCAGCTTGTTCGAGCGGTGCACGGTGACGTGTTCGCGGAAGACGTTCTCATCGCCGATGCGTAGCCGGGTGGGTTCGCCGTGATATTTCAAGTCCTGCGGGGCGTCGCCGATGACGCAGCCGGCGTGGAAGGTGTTTTTCGCGCCGATCGTGGTGTGGCCGGTGAGGTGGACGTGCGGGCCGACCACGCAGTCCGGGCCGAGCGCGACGTGTTCATCGATCACCGCGTACGGCCCGACCTGCACGGAGGCGTCCAGCCTGGCCTGCGGATGGATGACGGTGGTGGGATGGATCATCTGCGCGGCATTTCAACATAAATACCCGGTCTTCCGCAAGCTTGTTGCCGGGCAAATGCCGGGGCGTCAGCGCCCGCCTGGGCCGAAGTTATGAACGCAAAATGAACGCCGATGAAACCAATAAAGCGCCAGAAGACTGGCGCACTCCAAGACGCTGGCGCGTAATATTGCGAGCCACTTCAACGCGAAGCGTCTTGGAGTGCGGCAGCCCTCTGCCGCTTTTTCGGAGGCTTGCCGACTTTTATCGAAACTAAAAAACCGCGCCTTGCGGGCGCGGCTTTTTGGTTCACGGAGTTCGCTTCCTTACGAACAACCGAGGCTTTCGCCGCAGTTAAGGCATTTGTAGCAGGCGCCGTTGCGCACGGCCACATGGCCGCAGTTGGGGCAGGTGGGTGCGTCCTGCTGGAAGTGCGCCACCGAGTCGCTCAAGGACTTGATCTGGCCGGCGCGGGGGCGGTGGCCGTTCCCGTTGCCGGAGTCCTTCACGTCGAGGATATCGGTGTCCTCGGCTAACGGGAGTTCGGGGACGGGCCGGTTAATTTTTTTTTTCATCTCGTCGATGAGGCCGGGCATGGACAGCTCCGGCTGGCGGCCGGCCGGGGCGGGCTCGCGGTAATCGGCGATGAACTGGATGGCCAGCCAGCGGAACACGTAATCGATGATCGAGGACGCATTACGGATCTCGGGGTTCTTGGTGAAACCGCTCGGCTCGAAGCGCTGGTGGGCGAATTTCTTGGCGAGCGCCTCCAGCGGCACGCCGTATTGGAAGGCCATGCTGGTGAGGGTGCCGATGCTGTCCATGAGGCCGCCGATGGTGGAACCTTCCTTGGCCATGGTGATGAACAGTTCGCCGGGGTGGCCGTCGTCGAAGAGGCCGACGGTGAGGTAACCTTCGTGGCCGGCGATGTCAAATTTGTGCGTGATGGCGGTGCGGGTGTCGGAGAGCCGGCGGCGGAGCGGCTTGCCGTTCTGGAGCCGCAGGGCGTTGACCTCGGCTTCGGCTTCCTTGAGCTTGGCTTCCAAGTCGCCGATCTGGGTGGGCTCGACCGCGGCGGTCTTGTCGCCGCCCTCGTTGGTCTTCTTGGTGTTGAGCGGCTGCGAGCGCTTGGAACCGTCGCGATAGATGGCCACGCACTTGAGACCCATCTTCCAAGCCTGCACGTAGGCATCGCGGATGTCGGCCGCGGTGCTTTCGCTGGGCATGTTGACGGTCTTGGAGATGGCGCCGCTGATGAACGGCTGCGCCGCGCCCATCATCTTGAGGTGGGCCAGATAGTGGATGCTGCGCTTGCCCTTGAAGGCCTTGAAGGCGCAATCGAACACGGAGGCGTGTTCCGGCTTGAGGCCGCTGCGGATGGTCTCGCCGTTCTCGACGACGTCCTCGATGGTGTCGTGCTTCTCGATGTGGGCGATGATGTTCTTGTTTTCCGTCTCGTTGTAACCCAGACGGCGGAGCGCATCGGGCACGCCGCGGTTGACAATCTTGAGCATGCCGCCGCCGGCCAGTAATTTATACTTCACCAAGGCGATGTCGGGCTCGATGCCGGTGGTATCGCAGTCCATGAGGAAGCCGATGGTGCCGGTGGGGGCCAAAACGGTGACCTGCGCGTTGCGGTAGCCGTGCTGTTTGCCGGCGATCAGGGCGCGGTCCCAGCAGCGCCGGGCTTCTTCCTTGAGGTAGCCGTATTCCTGGCTGGGCTGGATGTTCTCGACGGCGTCGCGGTGCGACTGGATGACGCCGAGCATGGAATCAACGTTGTCCTTTTTGACCGTCTGGACGACGCCGGAGCAGCGGGCATCGCGATAGCCCTTGAAGGGGGTCTGGGTGCGGGCGATTTCGGCGGATTGTTCGTAGGCATGGCCGGTCAACATGGCGGTGATGGCGCCGGCGAGGGCGCGGCCCTCATTGGAATCGTAGGCCAGACCGTAGCTCATGACGAGGGAACCGAGATTCGCGTAACCCAAGCCGAGGGTGCGGAAGATGTGGGAGTTCTCGGCGATTTCCTTGGTGGGATAGCTCGCGTTGTCCACGATGATCTCCTGCGCGGTGATGAAGATGCGCACGGCGGCCTTGAAACGGTCCACGTCAAAGGTGCTGTCCTCGCGCTTGAACTTCATAAGGTTCAGCGAAGCGAGGTTGCAGGCGGTGTTGTTGAGGAAAACGTATTCGCTGCACGGGTTGGTGGAATGGATGGGCTCGGTGCCCTTGCAGGTGTGCCACTTCTGGATGGCGCCGTCGTACTGGATGCCGGGGTCGCCGCAGATCCAGGTGCCGGTGGCGATCTTGTCGAGCAGCTTGCTGGCGTCCTTCTTTTCGAGGGGCTTGTTGGTGGTGATGGTGCGCGTCCACCATTCCTTGCCGTCCTCGGCGGCCTGCATGAACTCGTCGCTGACGCGCACGGAAAGGTTTTCGTTCTGGTACATCACGCTGCCGTAGGCGTCGCCGTTGTAGCTGCCGTCATAACCCTGCTCGATAAGCGCCCAGGCCTTTTTCTCTTCCTTCTGCTTGCAGTCGATGAATTCCTCGATGTCGCCGTGCCAGTCGCGCAGGGTGTTCATCTTGGCGGCGCGGCGGGTCTTGCCGCCGGATTTGACGACGTTGGCCACCTGGTCGTAGACCTTGAGGAAGGAGAGCGGGCCGCTGGGGCGTCCGCCGCCGCTCAATTTTTCCTTGCTGGAGCGGATGGGCGTGAGGTCGGTGCCGGTGCCGGAACCAAATTTGAAAAGCATGGCCTCGCTGTGGGCCAGGCGCATGATGTCCTCCATGTTGTCCTTCACGGACTGGATGAAGCACGCGCTGCCCTGCGGATATTCATACTGGGTCTTGGCGCGTTCGGCCTCGCCGGTCTTGGGATTGTAAAACCAGTTGCCCTTCGCGGAGGTGTTGCCGATGCCGTATTGGTGGTGCAAACCCACGTTGAACCACACCGGCGAATTGAACGCGCCGTACTGGTTCACGCACAGCCAAGTCAGCTCGTCAAAGAAGACCTCGCCGTCCGCCTTGCTGAAGTAGCCGTCCTTGACGCCAAAATCCGCGATCGTGCGGCAGATGCGGTGGATGAGCTGGCGCACGGAAGTCTCGCGCTCGGACGTGTTCTGCTCGCCGTAAAAGTATTTCGAGACGACGACCTTGGTGGCCAGCAGCGACCAGGACTTGGGCACTTCGACGTTTTCCTGCTTGAAGATGACCTTGCCGGCGTCGTCGGTGATCTCGGCGGTGCGGCGTTCCCATTCGATCTGGTCGTAGGGGCTGACCTTGGGGCTGCTGAACACCCGGTCCACGCGCAGATGCTTCGCCTTGCCGGCAGCCGGGGTCTTGGCGCGGGCGGTGCTGGCGGCCGGGGCGTTGCGGCGGCGGTTTTGTGCGGGGGTGGACGACACGATTTCTGCGCGAGAATCAATCATGGTTAAGGCCTTATTTGCGAGGTTAAAATTTAATTTTTCGACGAAATATCCCGACAGCCTCAAATGGCACCAGTCGGGAGGGTAAAACAGCCAATTTCGGCATTTTTACCCGGTTCCCAAAAACCAGCCAAAATACCATTTATGGACAACAAATGCAGGGTATGCCCAACAGGTTGTGGGTGCAAGCAATTTTTCCAAAAAAGTTATCCCGGGGATATTCCCTTTCCAAAAACAGCCAAAAATGGCGGTTTCGAGACTAATTTGGAGCTTTATCCCCACCTGTGAATAAGCCAAAAGGGGAACAATTTGCCGCCCCGCCAATTTTACCTTATGGTGCATACAGAAATTGGAGTAACCCGCCCCCCAAATTGCCCAAAAAGGATGTCTATGGATTACGTAAAACTTGGAAACACCGGACTGAAGGTCTCGCGTCTTTGCCTCGGTTGCATGAGCTATGGAAAGGTCAAGGCAACGCCTTGGCCCGGCATGCTCAACTGGCAGTGGACCCTCACCGAGGAGGAAAGCCGGCCCTTCATCAAACGCGCACTGGAACTGGGGATCAATTTTTTCGACACCGCCAATGTCTATTCCATCGGTGAGAGCGAAGCGGTGCTGGGCCGGGCCATCAAGGATTTTGCGCGCCGCGACGAACTGGTCATCGCCACCAAGGTGAACGGCCCCGTGCGCGCGGATGTCAATGGTCGCGGCCTTTCGCGCAAGGCCATCCTGGACGAGGTGGACAAGAGTCTCAAGCGGCTCGGCACCGATTACATCGATCTCTACATCATCCATCGTTTCGATTACGAGACGCCGCTGGCGGAGACACTGGAGGCGCTCAACGACGTCGTGCGCGCCGGCAAGGTCCGCTACCTCGGCGCTTCATCGATGTACGCGTGGCAGTTCATGAAGGCCCTTGGCATCCAGCGCGCCAACGGCTGGGCGACATTCATCTCCATGCAAAATTATTATAATCTCGTATACCGCGAGGAGGAGCGGGAGATGCTGCGCCTATGCGCGGCTGAAGGTATCGGTGTGACGCCGTGGTCGCCGCTGGCGCGCGGCCGTTTGGCGCGCCCGTGGTCCGCCGAGGCATCCACTGACCGCGCCAAGTCCGACAATTTTGGGAAGAACCTGTACGCGAAGACAGTGGATCTAGACCGGCCGATTATCGACCGCGTGAATGAACTGGCGGGCAAACGCGGCGTGCCGCCTTCGCACATCGCACTGGCGTGGCTGTTCCACAAGCCGGTGGTCACTTCGCCCATCGTGGGCGCGACCAAGCCGCATCATCTGGAAGACGCGGTGGCCGGGCTTTCGCTGAAACTCTCCGACGAGGAGATCAAGTGGCTGGAGGAGCTTTACCAGCCGCACCCTTATCCGCCCGAAGGGGCGTTTGCTTGAATCCGCGCCCGGTTTTCCGGCGTGAATATTTATCGTGGGTGTTCTTCTCGGGCGCGTGCCGGCCGTCGTCGCGGGGCTTGAACTTGCGCACCGGCTCGATGGTTTTCGGGCGCGCCTTGGGCACCATGATGACGGGGCAGCCCTCGAACCCGAACGCCGCGCGCAGCTCGTTGCTGAGGAATTTTTTGTACGGCGGCGAGAACAGTTCGTCGCGGTTGACGAAGAGCAGGAAGGTCGGTGGCGACTGGCCGGTCTGGGTGGCGTAGAAAAATTTCAGGCGGTGACCCATGGAGCTGACCGGCTGGCGGCGTTCGACGGCGTCCCGCAGCGTGCGGTTGAGCAGCGCGGTGGGGATCTTCTGCTGCAACTGCGCGGCCACGTAGCGGATCGCTTCCAGCAGGCGGTCCAGGTTGAAGCCGTCCTTGGCGGAGGTGAAGATCACCGGCGCGTAATCGAGGAAGAACAGTTTTTTCTGCACCCACTGGCCGAAATCGCCGAGCGTGGAAAGCGGCTTGTTCTGGCCTTCCGTCCGCACTTTTTTCTCGCGCCGTTCGATCTCCTCCTTGCGCGCCTCGAGGGCGCTGTCCTTGAACAAGTCCCATTTGTTCACGACGACGATGCACGCCCGCTTGCGCTCCACGATGACGTCGGCGATCTTTTTATCCTGCTCGGTGATGCCCGACTCCGCGTCGATCACGAGCACCGTGATGTCGCTGCGGCCGATGGATTCCGCGCTGCGCTGGACGCTGAAAAATTCCACCGTATCGTCGACGTGCCGCGTCTTCCGCATGCCGGCAGTGTCGATCAGGATGTATTTCTGGCGTACACCGTCGGTCTCCACCTCAAAGGGCACGTCCACGGCGTCCCGCGTGGTGCCGGGGATGGGCGAGACGATGACGCGCGTGGAATGGGTGAGGGCGTTGATGATGGAAGATTTGCCGACGTTGGGCCGGCCCACGATGGCGATCTTGAGCGGCGCGGGAACCCTGGGAGCGGGGGCCAGATAGCCATCCGTCTCCGTCGGACTTTCCACCGGGGCCGTGTCATCGGCGATGGGCAGCCGGGCGATGGCGTCGTTCATCAAGTCCTCGATGCCGTGGCCCTGGATGGCGCTGACGGCAAAAACCTTGTCGAACCCCAGCGCGGTGAAATCGCCCGCGTTGGCCTCATGGCGTTCGGTGTCCGCCTTGTTGGCGGCCACGATCACGGGCTTGCGGCTGCGGCGTAAACGGTCGGCCACCTCGCGGTCGAGCGGGGCGACGCCGTCGCGGATGTTGACGACCAAAACGATGACGCCCGCGGCCTCGATGGCGAGTTCCACCTGCTCGATGGCGGCCTTGGTGATGACGTCGCCGGCCTTTTCCCCGCGCAGGAGGCCGATGCCGCCGGTGTCCACCAGCGTGAAGGGCCGGCCCAGCCACTCGGCCTCGGCCGTGACGCGGTCGCGGGTGACGCCGGGCTGGTCGTGGACGATGGCGATGCGGCGGCCCGCGATGCGGTTGAACAGCGCGGATTTGCCGACATTCGGACGGCCGACGATGGCGATGACATCTGACATGCCATGAGCATACGCGGTTAATGGGCGCGGGCCAAGCCAGCAATCGGATTAACGGAAGGGAGCGCAGGATGGCCTGAGTTGGCTCCAGCGCGACTTCGTAGTATTTTCCCCCTATGCAAACCGCCGCCGTGAACCATTCCCTGCGCCGCGCGTATCGCTTGATGCGCGCGCGGTTCGGGCATCAGGGCTGGTGGCCGGGCGAAACGCCATTTGAAATCTGCGTCGGGGCCATCCTCACGCAGAACACGAACTGGAGGAACGTCGAGCGCGCCATCGCCAACCTGAAGACCGCGCGTGTCCTCACGCCGGAAAAATTGTTCGCGTTGCCGGAGGGCGAACTGGCGCGGCTGATCCGACCGGCGGGCTATTTCAACGTCAAGGCGCGGCGATTGCGGGCGTTTCTGCGCGTGTTGGTGGAGGATTTCGACGGAGATTTGAAGCGGCTTTTTGCGGGCAATACGGCGGTGGTGCGCGAGCGGTTGCTGGCGGTCAAGGGCATCGGGCCGGAGACGGCGGACAGCATGTTGCTTTACGTGGGCGGGCATCACAGTTTCGTAGTGGATGCCTACACGAAGCGCATTTTTCTGCGGCATGGCTGGGTGTGCGGCGAAAAGGTCACGTACGACGAATTGAAGACGCTTTGCGAGACGGCCTTGCGCGGCAAGCCAGATTTGGCGCGGTTGGATCATTGGCAGGATTACCACGCGCAACTGGTCATGGTCGGCAAGGATTTCTGCCGTCCGCGCCAGCCGCGCTGCGAGGAATGCCCGCTGCGACCGTTGCTGCCTCCGAAAACGTAACTTGTTTTTGGGCGGGGAACGGCTAGATTCACCGAACTTAGACTCATGGAAAGGACGCTCATCATAGTCCCGACTTATAATGAGCGGGATAATCTCCCGCGCATGGCCGAGCGGCTTTTGAATCTTTCCGTACCCGTGGACATGCTCGTGGTGGATGACAATTCGCCCGACGGCACGGGCAAGATCGCCGATGAGCTGGCCGCCAAACATTCCCGCATCCATGTGTTGCACCGCGCGGAAAAGAACGGCCTGGGCCGCGCGTACATCGCCGGGTTCAAGTGGGCGCTTGAGCATGATTACGAGTTTGTGTTTGAGATGGACGGGGATTTTTCGCATAACCCGGACGACATCCCGGCGTTTTTGAAGGCGGCGCAAGACGAGCAGGCGGACCTGGTCATCGGCTCGCGTTACGCCTATGGCGTGCGGGTCATCAACTGGCCGCTCAAGCGCCTCATGCTCAGCCGTTGTGCCGGGGTTTACGTGCAGATCATCACGGGCATGCCCTTCACCGACCCCACGGGCGGTTACAAATGTTTCCGCCGCCGCGCCTTGCAGGGCATCAATCTGGACGCGGTCAAATCCAACGGCTACAGCTTCCAGATCGAGATGACGCACCGGTTGTGGCGCAACGGCTTCAAGGTGGTGGAGGTGCCCATCATCTTCACCGACCGGCTGCACGGCCAGTCCAAGATGTCGCGCTACATCGTGCGCGAGGCGTTCATCATGGTGTGGGCCTTGTGGTTCCAGAACGGCCTGCGCCGCTCGCCGCGCGTCAAAAAAGCCTGAACGAAGTGCGAGGGAGAAGTGCGAGGGTAGGACGCTCGCCTCATCAGTCGGTAAAAATCAATTCGCGCTTATCTGCAATCCGTGGTTGGTGGCCGTGCGCAAGCACCTTGCGGTAGGTTTTCGCCCGTGTTATGGTCAAAATCATGAACAACCAACTGACGATCATTTTGGTGGCGGCGACTTTGCTGACGGGCGGGCTGGTGGCCCGGGCGCAATCCAGTTCCATGCCCAAGGCGGGCGACGTGGCGCCGCTGGTGCAGGGCTCGGACCAGCGCGGCCATCTGTGGAAACTGTCCGACTTCATCGGCAAGAAAATCGTGCTGCTTTATTTTTATCCCAAGGACAACACCTCCGGCTGCACCAAGGAAGCGTGCGGTTTCCGCGACCGTATGGCCGACCTGAAAAAAGACAACGTGGAGGTGGTCGGCGTGAGCGTGGACACCGCCAGCAGCCATCAGCAGTTCGCCGAGAAGAATCAGTTGAACTTCACCCTTGTCGCCGATCCCGACAAGAAGATCGTGGATACCTACGATGTGCGGTTTGGGCCGCTGGGCTTCGCCAAGCGCGTGAGCTTCCTCATCGGCCTGGATGGAAAGATCGTGCATGTGACCGACGCCATGAGCCCGGACAAGCATTTTACCGAGATGCAGGCGGCCATCGCCTCGCTCAAAAAGTAGTTTCCCGCGGCAGGATTTCCTGTATCCTGCCGGTCGGCTGTAGCGGAACACCAGCCGGGAACAAAACCGCATGATACCAGAGCTTTCATCTTTCGGCACGCACTTGCGTGGGTGCATCACTTCCGGCTTCCCCGAAGAACGTTTTGGCGCGCTCGCCCTGGAACTCTTCGCGCTGCAATTCGCGGCCAACCCGTCGTATCGGAAGCTTTGCGAATCGCGCGGTCTCAATCCCGCGAACGTCACGGACTGGACGCAGATCCCCGCCGTGCCCGCGGCCGCGTTCAAGGAATTTGAGATGACCTGCCTCACTCCGACCGAGCGCACGGCGGTTTTTCATTCCAGCGGCACGACCGGCCAAGTGCCGAGTCGTCACTTCCATTGTGTAGAATCCCTCGCGCTCTACGAGGCGTCACTATGGACTTGGTTTGCGAAACACTTCCAATCCGTAATTCCGCAATCCGTAATCTTCCTGACGCCGCCGCCCGAACAAGCACCGTATTCATCGCTCGTCCACATGTTCGAGACCGTGCGAAACAAAATGGGCGGGACGTTTATGGGGCAGGCGGATTCCGCCGGCGCGTGGACGCTGGATTTTACCGCCGCACTAGCCGCGCTTTCGCCTGACGCAAAACTCGAAACGCAAACTCCGAAACTTATTTTGGGCACGGCTTTCTCATTCGTCCATCTCCTCGATCACCTCGCGGAGCAGGATTTGCATTTGCGGTTGCCGGCCGGCTCGCGCGTGATGGAGACGGGCGGCTACAAGGGCCGCTCGCGCGCCCTGCCACGGGCGGAATTGCACGCGCTCATCACGGAACGGCTCGGCGTGCCGGAGTCGCACATCATCTGCGAATACGGCATGAGCGAGCTCAGTTCGCAGGCATATGATGTGGCGGATGAGAAACGGAATGTAGAGAAGCGGCCTTTCCGCTTCCCGTCGTGGGTCAGGGTGCAAATCATCTCGTCCGAAACCGGCCGGCCTGTCGGCGAAGGCGAAACCGGTCTGCTTCGGATTTTTGATTTGGCCAACGCATTTTCCGTGATGGCGATCCAGACCGAAGACCTGGCCTTCCGCCGCGGCGACGGTTTTGAACTCATTGGCCGGGCGCAAGCCGCCGAGCCGCGCGGCTGCTCATTGATGACCACATGAACCTGCCCAACCATTTCTTTGCCGACGCGCCGGAAGTGCCGGTGACGCCGGAGCTCATCGCCGAATCCTGCCGTCATCTGCGGCGGCATCGCGAAAAATATCTGGCCGCGCAGCCGGTGGAGACGCTCATCGCGCTGCTGTGCGAGGTGGCGGCGGAGTGGCTTGCGCCGGACTACAAATTTCGCCGGCAGGCATTGGAGGAAGGCCCGGCAGCCACGGGTTTTTCGCGCGCCACGCTGGAGCGCGGATTGGACGGGTTTTTCCGGCAGTTCACGCCGGACAATTTCCGCGCCCTGCTCGCGCAGGAATTTGGCGATGCCCGGCGGCTGGATGGCTTTGTCGCGGAAGGCGGCAAGTCCTCGATGGTTGTCGTGCCGGAACTGATCGCGCACGTCTGCGCCGGCAATCTGCCGAACCCCGCGCTCATGAGCATCACATTGGGCGTGCTGCTGCGCTCGGCGCAGTTCGTGAAATGCGCCAGAGGCGCGAGCCTGCTGCCGCGCCTGTTCGCACACTCGCTGGTCGAGGCCGATATAAAACTCAGCGACTATATCGAGGTTGCCGAATGGCGGGGCGGGGAAGCCGCGCTCGAGGAAATTTTGTCCGCCGAGGCCGATTGTGTCACGGCCACCGGCGGAGACGCGGCGTTGGCGGCCATCCGGGCAAAGTTGCCGGTGACAAAGCGATTTATTGGGTACGGCCATCGTGTGAGTTTTGCGTTTGTGGGCGCGGAGGCCCTGTCCGGCCCGGGCGTGACGCAGAACGTTTCGCGCGCGGCGGACGACGTCACGGCCTGGGACCAGCACGGCTGCCTCTCGCCGCATGTCATCTATATCGAGGACAAGGGCCTGGTCCCGGCGGAAAAGTTCGCGGCGTTGCTGGCGGAGGAACTGGCGCGGCGCGAAACGGTGGAACCGCGCGGCGAACTTTCTGTGGAAGAAGCGGCGGCCATCGCGTCGCGCCGGGAGATATATGAACTGCGCGCGGCGCACGATCCCGAGGCAACGAAATTCTGGCGCAGCGAAAATTCGACGGCGTGGACGGTGGTGTTCGAGGCGGATGCGCGGTTCCAGCCGTCCTGCCTCAACCGGTTCATTTACGTCAAGCCGGTACGCGATTTGGCGGACGCGTTGAACCAGGCCGATGCCGTGCGCGGGAAGGTTTCGACGGTCGGCGTGGCGGCATCGGAAAGTCGCGCACCAAAACTGGCGGTGGAACTCGCGCGTTGGGGCGTGACGCGGGTTTGCGCGCTCGGCCAGATGCAGAACCCGCCGCTGGCCTGGCGGCACGACGGCCGGCCAGCGCTCGCGGATTTGGTCACATGGGTAGACTATGAGGCGCCTCGCGCCTGAAAAAACTTATGAAAATGGAATTGCGAAAATCGTATCAGTTCGAGGCGGCGCACCTGTTGCCGCATCTGCCCAAGGCGCACAAATGCCGGCGGCTGCACGGCCACAGCTTCAAGGTGGAAGTCGTGGTGGCCGGCGAGTGCGACCCGAAGCTGGGCTGGCTGATGGATTACGCGGATATTTCCAAGGCCTTCAAGCCCATCTGGGAAAAGCTCGACCACCGTTACCTCAACGAGATTCCCGGCCTGAAAAATCCCACGAGCGAAGAAGTGGCCGTCTGGATCTGGAAAAAACTGAAGCCTCGCCTGCCATTGCTCACGGAAGTGGTCGTGGCGGAAACGTGCACGGCGCGGGCGGTCTATCGCGGGGAGTGAACGCGGCGCGGCCCCGTGTTCTTCAGGATGGCGATCCACAGGTTGTTGGTGGATTCCATCGTGAACGTCTGGCTGCCCCATCGATATTCCGACGGCCGGTCAGGAAAGAGGTCCACGCGGCCGGCCATTTCCAGATGCTGGAGCTGGTATCGTTCGAACCATTGCAGCAGGGAGCCGTCCATCGGGGCGGTGGTGTGCATCCAGGAGTAGGGGATGTTGACGTAGACGACGTATTCCGGCTGCGCCAGTTCGATCTCGCGGATCATCTGCGTGCGCATCGCAGCGGCGTAAGGCTGGGGTTCCACCAGCGGATACGTCAGGATGTGGCCGGTGGCCGAATGGCGGTGGGCATAGAAGAATATCTCCGGTTCCGAACCCAGCACGGCGATCCGCGCATCCGGCGGGCAATGCGACTGGATGTAATGGCTGATCTCCACCGCCTCGGGAAACGGGTTGAGCCCGTAGACGGCGCGGCAAGCCTGCGTCGGGGTCAGCAGGAAGAAAACTGCGTTCCACTCGATCAGCACCGCGGCGCCCGTCGCGGCAAACACCAGCGCCGGCCCCGGCAGCGTGGAAATCTTGAGCCGGCTCCACAAACCGGAAATCGCCCGGAACGCCGCGCCGGCCAGCAATCCCGCCGCCGGCAGGAGCTGGATGAAATAATGCCCGCGAAAATATCCGCCCGGACAGACCGCCGCGAACGAAAACACCGCCAGGCCCGCGATGAAGAACCGCCAGCGCCGCAGCGACCCTTCCCAGAACAACAACGGCAACCCCACCAGGGCGGCGCCCCATAATCCTGGCGCGGCGGCGAACTGCTGTCCCACATTGGTCACCATCGAAATCAATCCGTTATGCCAGCCGATGATCGTGCCGTAATTCGCCGCATAGGTGACCGCCCAGAACCAGAACCGGTGGAAATCACCCGCGGCGGCGATGATCAGGCACGTCAGCAGCAGCGGCAGCGTGCCGCCGGCCGCCAGCCAGCCCAGCCGTTCCACCAGCCGTCCCTTGCGTTTTTGCCCGGATAAAAGTTCGCACCGTATGATCCACGCCGCTCCGAACAGACAGAACAGCGCGCCGGTCTGTTTCATCAAAAATGACAGCCCCAGCAGCCCGCCGGCGTAAAAAAACGTTTTGCCCGGCGTGCGTTCATCCATGTTCTGCAACAAGGCGATGCCCGCCAGCGCGAACAGCACCACGAAATGCGTCGCGTGCGCGGCCAGGCCGTTGGTCTCGGGAATGAGAGAGAGCAGGGCGAAGGTTCCCGCGGCGACCGCCCCCGCGGCATCACCGTAGACCCGGCGGGCAATCACGAACATCAGGATGACGGCGGCGACGTTGACCAGCAGCAGGCCCGAATGGATGCCCATCGTCGTCTGGCCGAACACCCCCATGATGAGCGCGTAGGCCGCCGTCGTGCCGGGTAATTTCAATCCCAGCGTATAGGCTCCGTCGTAGGGCGAAGAACCTTGGAGCAGTAATTGCCCGCCGTAGGCGAATTCGCCCTCGTCGCGTTCCAATGGAAAATCCAGCAGGCGGATGCGGACGGCTGTGACGATGGCCAGCACGACCAGCAGGCAGGCGATCGCCCACATCTGTTGCAGGCCGGTTGCGCTGGTCGCGGGGTCGGGCGCGCGCTGGGGTTGTTTGCCGCCGGTGGTCTGCATGCCTCATCATTCGCTGACCCACCCCCGACGTCAACTCTTTGGGGTCAGCGGCGTAAAATAATAAACGACCGTGTAGGTGGCCGGCGTGGTGCCGACGTTCTTCAAACTGGTGGTGGCGTGCGCGGCGAAAAAGATGACCGAGCCGGCCCCGACGGTCTGCTTGCGGCCGTCGCAGGTCGCCTCGATGAGGCCTTCCTTGATGATGATGACCTCCTCGTGCAGATGCAGGCGCGGCGGCCCGCTGATCTCGCCCGGGTTCAACGTGGTGATGTGGCAATGCAGTTTGTCCAGCTCCGTCGTGGGGCCTTCGAACACGGCGCGGCGCACTCCGTTGGTGACCGGCTCCGGCTTCATCTGCTGCCAGTCGACGATGGTGGAGGGGAGTTTCGCGGCTTCCGCCGGCGCATTGGTTTGAGGAGATTGGGCCATAAGCGTTGCGCAGCAGAGGGGCAGAATCGCGAAGGAAAGAAGCAGCGGCTTCATGCTACTGGGTCGCGTTGTGTATCTTCTCCTTGGCCTTCTCGGCGGCGTTGGTGACGGCATCGCGGGTCACGGCCGCGGCATTGGTGAACGCTTCCCTCGTCTCGGCGGCGACGTTGGTCGCCATCTCGCTGGCCTTCTCTTCGTAGGGCTCGGCATGGGCCTGCACGTTGGTGGCGACCTCGCTGGCCTTTTCCGCGGTGACCGCCGCGGCGTTCTTTACCGCGGCTTCGGTTTTTTCGAGCGCGGCCTTGGCATCGTCCTTCAACTGGTCCGTGTTGGTATCAGCCGGGCAGCGGGACGACAGCGCGAGCGCCCCGAACATTGCGAGTGGGAACATTAGGATTCGGCGGGAGATCATTTTCATAATCAACAATTGGACGGGGCTCTGCCTCTTTTGTTCGATTTAACTGCGGCGTTCCTTGATGGCCGCGAGGATGTCTGCCACAACTTCCGCTTTCGGCTTCGCACCCTGCGGGCCTTTGCCGTGCAGCCGCACGCTCACCACGCCGGCATCCATGTCGCGCCCGCCGATGACCAGCATCGTGTGTACGCGCGCCTCCTCGGCGTTGGCGATCTTTGCCTTGATGGGGTCGGCGCTGAAATCTGTCACCACGCGCACCATCTCCGAGTGCAGCGCGTTCGCGATGTCCTTGGCGTATTGGATGAGCGGAGCGGAGGCTTCGTCGCCTTCCGCGCCGAGGGTCAGCACGCGCACCTGTTCGGGCGCGAGCCAGAGCGGGAAATTGCCCGCGTAATGCTCGATGAGGAAGCCGATGAACCGCTCATGCGTGCCCAGCGGCGCGCGGTGGATGCACAACGGCGTCTTGAGCACGTTGTCGCGGTCCTTGTAGACGAGGCCGAACTTGGCCGGCACCGCGAAATCCACCTGGTTGGTGGCGATGGTGAATTCCCGCCCGATGGCGCTCCACACCTGCACATCGATCTTCGGCCCGTAGAACGCCGCCTCGTTGGCCACTTCCACGAAATTGATGCCCGACTCGACGAGCACCTTGCGCACCATGTCCTCCGTCTTGAGCCAGAGCTCCGGTTCGTTGACATATTTCTTGCCGAGGCCCTCCTTGGAATGCGTGCTGAAGCGCATCTGGTATTTTTCCAGCCCGAAGATCTTGAAATATTTCAGGTACATCTCGTTCACCGCCTTGAACTCGGACGCGAACTGCTCCTCGGTGCAATAGATGTGCGCGTCATTCATGTTCAGCGAACGCACCCGCATCAGGCCGAACAACTCGCCGCTCTGCTCGTAACGGTAACAGGTGCCGTATTCCGCCAGGCGCAACGGCAAAGCGCGGTAACTGCGCGGCTCCGCCGCAAAGATGCGATGATGATGCGGGCAGTTCATCGCCTTGAGGTAATAGCGGTCGCCCTGGTCGCGGGTAGCCCGCAAGGCCGCCAGTTCCGCGATCAAATCGTTTTCCTGAAACTGATCTTCGCCCCGCGCCTCGTCATCCTCCTCCACCACGCCGTCCACGGCTTCCTTGGTATCGATGGCATTGATGTCCACGTCCAGGCTGCGGAGCTTGTCCTCGAGGGCCTTGATCTTGCGGTCGAGTTCCTGCCGCTGCTTGTCCTCGGTGGGCATGATCATGGGCGGGAACATGCTCTCGGCGTAGTAGGGCAGGTGGCCGGAGGTCTTGTACATCTTTTCGCGCGCCAGATGCGGCGTGCGCACGCGCTGGTAACCCGCGAGAAATTCCGTTTCCTTGGCGAGCTTTTCCAGTTCCTCGACGATGGCCGTGCCTTTTTCGCGCCAGAGCGGCAGGCCGGGGCCGACGTATTCCGTATCGATGGTGTAAAGGCCCATCTCCTCGCCGATCTTGCGATGGTCGCGGCGCTTGGCCTCTTCCAGCATCTTGAAATATTCGTCCAGCGCGGTCTTGTTCTTGAAAGCCGTGCCGTAGATGCGCTGGAGCTGCGGGCCTTTTTCGTCGCCCTTGTAATACGCCGCCGCCACGCTCGTGAGCTTGAAGGCGCCGATGTTCCCCGTGCGCATGACGTGCGGCCCCGCGCAGAGGTCGATGAAATCACCGTTCTTAAAATAGGAGATCGCCTCGCCCTCGGGGATCTGCTTGAGCAGGTCGAGCTTGAACTTGCTCGCATTACCGGGACGTTCGGCCAGGCCGCCGAGGCGTCCGCTCTGCGCGTCGGCGATGGCTTGCTCGCGGGTGACGGTGAGTTTCTCGAAGACGTTGTTGGCCTTGATCTCCTTTTTCATCTCGGCCTCGATCTTCTCGAAGTCCTCGGGGGAGATGCGGTGGGAGCATTCGAGGTCGTAGTAAAAGCCGTTCTCCACGGGCGGGCCGTAGGCGAACTGGGCGTCCGGCCAGAGGCGGAGGATGGCCGTGGCCAGCACATGCGCGCAGGAATGGCGGATGCGCTCCAGTTCGGTCATCTTGGCGCGGTCATCGAGCGTCTTGCGGTCTTTCAAATTTTCTTGTTCAGCGGACATGAAGCCAGTCTAGCCAGACGCCGGCGGAGGGCACAGTCAAAAATGAACCGCGGATTACACGGATTGTACGAATGCCGGAGAAGGGCGGAATTTTAACCACGGATAAACACGAATGAACACGGATGTGCCGACGGCAGACTAGGCAGACGCGTACCCCATATCTTCCTCAAGATGCTTAGATGCTCAATGAGCCTTGGCCTCCCGTTCGATCAGGTTTTTCAGAACAGTCTCCAGGGCAACGTTTCCCTTTCGCGAGCCCGCTTGCCCGCGCTCGAAATCAATCCAGCCTTCGTTGAAACCATCCAGCATCCGAATGCGTGGAATTGGGTTCCTCATACCCTGAGACTTAAAGAGCGTTGCCCAAGACTCGCGCGGCACGGCTTCCATCCGCGCTGGCCGGCCAAGGAGCCTGGCGAAAGTGGCGGCAATCTCGTTCGGCGTCACTCGGTTCGGCCCTTCGAGTTCAATCACGCGATGACCAAGCCACGTTTCCTGAAGCAGTCCCGCTGCAGTCTTCGCAATATCCGCGGTGGCCACCATCGGCACGGGCTTGTCGAGCGGTTGCAGAAAACTCGGGATCACGCCCTGTTGCTTCGCCGGAGCCACGTCCCAGCTTGAATTTTCCATGAACCAGGCCGGACGCAGGAACGTCACCGGCATTGGCAATCCGCCGATGGCCTTCTCAATGATTGTGTGTTGGCTAAGCAGGTTCGGCTCTTTTGCCTGGGCCCCGATGGTCGAGAGATAAACGACTCGCGCGGGGTTCGCTTGCGCCAACGCGGTTTGCAATGTCTTGCCGATGGCCTGCGCCTCGGGAAACCCAGGCAGCGGGTCAAAATTCGGCGGCACGAGCACGAAGACGCCTTCCGCTGCCCGAAACGCCGTCGCCAGAGAGGCTGCGTCCTCGATGGTCGCGACCGCGACTTCGCAGCCGCGATCCGACCAAGCCCGGCCTTTGGCCGCGTCCCGCACGACGGCGCGAACGTGGTGTCCTTGTTTCAGCAAGTTTTCGGCGACGGCGCCTCCGACCTGCCCGGTGATGCCCATGATGGTGTACATAAGCGATGTTCCTGAGTTTTCAGTTGGTGTATCCAAACCTCGTTCACAGCCAGACTCCGCAGGCAATCTGGACTCTCAAATTTCATTTCTCAACCGGAAAAATCAAGCGTCATGATGGTGGGATGGTCCGCATTCCAACATGAGAGTGCAGACTTGCCAAACACGGCTGGATTTTCGCAACCTCTCCCATTCTATGGAACAACCGACCGGCTCCGCGGGCAGCGTTAATCCCTGGCAGAGTTATTGCCGGCTGACGATTTGGATTGTGGCGG
>Ga0206945_1068_pt1 | contig 24309 bp, 19 predicted proteins | sample Alteio_BWOrgHeat_5_FD_152982 | JGI IMG/M metagenome (GOLD analysis project Ga0206945, IMG submission 152982) | Enriched cells from forest soil in Barre Woods Harvard Forest LTER site, Petersham, Massachusetts, United States -... | ecosystem: Environmental > Terrestrial > Soil > Temperate forest > O... | reverse complement strand
ATTCGCGGCGTGGATTCCCCGAACCCCAGGCGACGATTTCGGGAGCACCGGATTCTTTCGCTTCGTGCGCTTTGCGCAGAAGAGCGGCGAGGACGTGCGAACGCTCAAGGTCAAAGTTGTCGTTCGGACCGTAAAGATTTGTCGGCATGGCGCAGATAAAGTTCGCCCCGTACTCCCGCGCGTAGGCCTGGCAAAGTTTGATTCCGGCGATCTTGGCCACGGCATACGGTTCGTTCGTCGGCTCGAGCGCTCCGCCTAACAATGCGGTTTCCGGAATCGGCTGAGGCGCGTGCTTCGGATAAATGCAGGCACTCCCAAGGAAAAGAAGTTTGCCCACTTTGTTTTCGAACGCGGCCCGGATCACGTTGTTCTGGATTTCCAGATTTTGAATCAGGAACTCGACCGGCTCATCGCTGTTGGCCTTGATCCCGCCCACCCGCGCCGCGGTCAGGATCACAACGGAAGGCCTTTGCGTTTCAAAAAAATTTTCGACGGCTGCTCGATTCGTTAGGTCAAGCTCGGCGTGAGTGCGAGTGAGCAGGTTTACAAAACCCTCGGCGGCGAATTTGCGGACGACTGCGCTCCCCACCAGTCCACGGTGCCCGGCGACATAAATCGAGTCTTCTTTTTCCATCCGAATGCCCGCAGCATGCGTTTTGCATTTCCTTTTTCAAGCCGGGGCGTCATGCTCGCGCCGTGGCCAGGAAAGAATCGCGGATCACCTTCCAGAAAAATGAGCGCTTATCTCCGCGGCCAAGGTCCAACATCCAAGGTCGAATGCCTTTTTATCCGGGCAATCGTTGACAGCACAAATCCCTCCTGTTGCGTAACAGCGACCGCGCCAGATTCACCATGGCTTATCTGAACGAAAATTATCTCAAGCTCCAGGCGGGTTACCTTTTTCCTGAGATCGGCCGCAGGGTGACGGAATTCTGCGCGGCTAACCCGGAGGCCTCGAGGGAACTGATTCGCTGCGGGATTGGCGATGTCACCGAGCCGTTGCCAATGGCCGCGGTCAAGGCGATGAAAGCCGCCGTCGACGAACTTTCCCTGCGCGAAACCTTTCGCGGTTATGGCCACGAGCAGGGCGGGGATTTTCTGCGTCACGCGATTGCTCAATCCGATTATGGCGATCGTGGGATCGAGATTGCCGAGGAGGAGATCTTTGTTTCCGACGGATCGAAAAGTGATTGCGGCTTTATCCTCGACATTCTTGGCGAGCGTAATCGGATCGCGATCCCCGATCCGGTCTATCCGGTTTACGTCGACAGCAACGTTATGGCTGGACACACCGGGCCAGCGGACAAATCAGGGCGGTATGAAGGAATCATTTATTTGCCCTGCCGGGCAGAGAATCATTTCGTAGCTCGCCCGCCTAACGAACATGCGGATATTATTTATCTTTGTTTCCCGAACAACCCGACCGGCGCCGTGGCGAGCCGGGAGGAACTGGCCAATTGGGTCGCATATGCACGAGAGCACAAAGCCATTCTCCTTTTTGACGCCGCTTATGAAGGTTACATCAGCGATCCAAAGATTCCGCGCTCGATCTTTGAAATTCCCGGCGCCCTGGAATGCGCGGTCGAGTTTCGCAGTTTTTCCAAGACCGGCGGCTTCACCGGCGTGCGTTGCGGATTCACGGTGATGAGCAAGCGGCTGCTCGCGCAAACGGCGGACGGCCGCGAGTTCCCGTTGCATCGATTGTGGCATCGGCGCTGGAGCACCAAGGCGAACAGTGTCAGTTATCCGGTGCAACGCGGGGCGGAGGCACTCTACAGCGAGGAGGGTCGACAACAGGTACGCAAGTTGATTGATCACTATATGGGGAACGCGCGGATTTTGCGCGCGGCCGCCGCCCGAGCCGGGCTCGCGGTTTACGGCGGGGAGAACGCGCCCTACCTCTGGGTCCGAACTCCCCCTGGCCTAACGAGTTGGCAAATGTTTGACCTGATGTTGTCGAAGTTGAAGGTCGTGATCACCCCGGGGAGCGGTTTCGGAGCGGAAGGCGAAGGCTATTTTCGAATTTCCGCCTTCAACAGCCGGACCAACGCCGAAGAAGTCGCCCGACGCCTCGAGTCCGCTCATTTCGACTGATTTCTCGAAAGGCATCGCGGGCGAACCGGGCTGAACCCAGCCTCTTGCGCGCGGCGATTGCGGCCTCCACTTTGTGAACTTGGAAAAAGATGAAGCGCGCGGTCTTTCGCGGGCCTTGCCGCAACTTTACCGGTTCTGTTTTCTGATAACTGGCAACCCGGCCAGAGCACTGGAAGCTTTTCAAAACACCCTCCGGGAAGCGGCACTGCTCGCTTCACGCGGACAATTGCCCGCGGATCGACTTTGGTCATTTCATGAAGCGCGGCATCAATGTTTGGAGCTTTCGAAGAATGATCTCCAACCCGAGCCGATGAAAATGCAGGAAGAACCGATCGCGGCAGAAGCGGCGGCGCGGGTAGCTCAGCTAAATGTGGATCAACTGGCGGCGTGGATTTCTTCGGCGCCTGAGCCGCAACGAAGCGCGCTCGCATTTTTCTATCTCAACGAATTCACTCATCGCGAAATGCAAAATTTGCTCGATGTGAAAATGAATGAGCTGGCGCAATTGATTTCGCGTGGCCGCTCGCAGTTTCAGGCCTGGTTAAATACGGTGACGGATCTTTGATGAAACGCTGGCTCACGCGAAGGAAGCGCGCTCTGCTGGAGTGCGCGCCGATTAGCGAGGCGCCGCCAAGCGATCGCGCGATGCGCTCCGCCCTGGAGACGGCGCGAACCATTCCGGAAGCAGCGGCCACTTTGGATGCCCAACATCATTTCGATGTGGCCCTGGCCAAACTCGTCGGCGGAATCACGATTCCGAAAGAGGCTGAAGAATGGTTTGTGAACGCGGCGCTGATCAAGGGCCCGAAACGGAGTTGGAAACAGATTGCCTGGCATCCCGCGATTTTGGCGACTGTGCTCGCGATGATGGTGCTCGCGGGAACGGGCTTCTTCTTTTTCCTTGAACACCTGCACGAGTTTCCGGGGTCAGCGACGGCCAAGCGAATGCTCGCGGTCGCGAGCACGGCTCGGCGGGCCGATTTCGAAACGGTCAACACCGACGCGATCAATCTCGGCGACTATTTCTTCATGAAGTTTCAGCTCGAGCATTTCGATGTCCCGATCCAATTCTCCGATTTGCGGGCGCGGGCGGCGCGGGTGTTCGAGGATGAAGACGGAACGCGCGTCGCCCAGGTGCTGTTTGCGGAAAGCGGGATGCAGTTTTTCCTTTATTCGGCGGGAGGAAGCGAGTTGGCGAAAGCCGCCGCGTCGTCGACCAAAGCGAACTGGCGTTATCTCGAGAGCGAAGGCTGGGCCGGCGCGATCGAGCAACGGAATGGCGTTTGTTTCATGATCGCGATGCGCGGGAGCGAAGCGGAGCTTCGTTCCTATCTTTCCGATCGCGGCCGCTAATCGGAGTTACTGCCAATCGTCAGTCTAGTAGAGGCGCCAGGGGTAAAGTTGAACCGACCAACCCCGAAAGCTTTCGGGGTTGCTCTACTCCCAATGTTGAAGGGTAAAGATGGCAATGGCTGGATTCTTCTTCGCTTTTAGAATGGCTTCGATTCGTCGCGCTTCGAGCAAGGTCACGCACTCTTTTTGGGCAGCGATTTTCAAATTACCGCCAAGTCGCTCGGGTATGCCCGCGAAGATGTTGGCCGAACCGGGATTCAAGATTAACGGTCGAACCGATGTAATGACGACCATTCGCTCCACGAAGAATATAAACGTAAGGCATGGGGGAAAATGCCAGGGGGGAGAGTTGAACTCCCGACCAAGGGCTTATGAGTCCCCTGCTCTACCACTGAGCTACCCTGGCTTAAAGCTTGAACTAAAGGTCGCAGCACCATTGGCCGACCAACCCCGAATGCTTTCGGGGTTGCTCCCAGTGAGCTATCCTGGCGCGCGAGCGGGTAAACTGGAACGAGGGCGAAAACGTGTCAATGCGGGCGGGAATGGCGCCGGACTTCTATTCGAGCGCAACGTCGATTTGACAATGAATGAACGTTCATTCATTGTGCCCACTCTTCCCATGGCCAGAAAACGCACCGAAGCCGCAGATGATCGTCGTCGCCAAATCCTCGACGCCGCGATTGTTTGCTTTGCCGAATCCGGTTTTCACCAGACCAGCATGCACGATATTAGCGCGGAGGCTGGGATCAGCGTCGGGCTCATTTACCGTTACTTCAAAAACAAGGATGAAGTGATTTCGGCGATCGCGGCCGAACACAAGAAAGTGATCGCCGAATTGCTCGAGCGCGCCGGCCAGGCCCCCACCCTGCTCGAGTCGCTGGAGATTCTTTTCACTTCCCACTGTGGCGAAGATTCCCCGCGAGTGATCTCGGCTTTCGTGGTCGATCTCTTTGCCGAGGCGGGGCGCAATCGGCGAGTAGCCAGTCTGGTCCGCGATGTCGTTCGAACGAAGGCCAAAGGTCTAACCCATTTGATCGCTCAGTCGGCCGACTCGAAACGAACGGCCGGCGGCCTCAAGCCAGATGAAATCGCGGAGATGATCTTTGCAATCAATGACGGAACGATGATGAGAAGTGTGCTCGCACCTTCTCGCAGCGCTTCCGCGAAACAACGCGAACGCCAACTCAATGTGGCCCGCACCTTGTGGCGTCTCTTATTTGAATCCCGAAAAAGACCAGCTTATGCATGACGTTGCCAAACCCGTAATCAAGCGAGAGCGATCCAGGTCTTCCGTGGTAAAAAAAGGACTCTTCACAATTTTTTGGGTAGTCGTTTTGGCCGCCCTCATCCTTGGACTGGTGCTGTTCCAGGCCAAGATCATCACTATGGTGGTCCTCGCGGTTTTGGCCCTGGCGATTTTCCTGGGGACCGTGTCATTCCGGAGCTTTCGCCGCCAGGGAACCACTTCCGGTGCGATCTGGGCCGTGTTCTGCCTTCTGTGCCTGCTCGTCGACGTCAAAGTCGCGCAGATCCGGACGATGACCGCCTCGCCGTTTACCATGCCCCCGACCACGGTTTCGAGTGTCGCGGTCAAAGAAGTGGATTGGGAGCCGGTCTTGTCTTCGGTCGGTTCTATTTCACCGGTCCAGGGGGCAACGGTTGCAGCCGAACTCGGCGGCACGGTGAGTGAAGTTCTTTTTCAAAATGGCGGGATAGCGAAGAAGGACCAGGTTCTGATGCGGCTGGACACTTCCTCAGAGCGGGCACAGTTGCACACCGCGGAGGCTGACTTGGCGCTGGCCAAATCCGACCTCGAACGGGCGAAGGACCTGGCTTCGCGGAAGGTTATTTCGCAATCGGAACTCGACTCCGCAGATTCGAAGTTCAAGCAGAAGGCCGGAACGGTGGACAACATGCGCTCAATGATTGCGAAAAAAGAGCTGCATGCGCCATTCGATGGCCAACTTGGAATTCGGCAGGTGAACGTTGGCCAAACCATCAACCCGGGACAACTGGTGGTAGCGTTGACCGCGCTAAATCCAGTCTATGTCGATTTTGCGCTGCCTCAGCAAAACCTTCCCAAATTGGCCGAAGGCCTGGAAGTGCGCGTGCATACCGACACCTTGGCGGGCGAAGAAATCAAGGGCAAGCTGACTGCGATCAACTCGATGGTCGATGCCGTCACCCGCAACGTCACCCTGCAAGCGACACTCGAAAATTCGAAGCACGATCTGCGACCGGGAATGTTCGTTAAAGTCGATGTGAACCTACCGGAAAAAAATCGGACCCTGGTCATCCCGGGGTCCGCGATTTCTTACGCGCCATATGGCGACTCCGTCTTTGTGGTTGAGAAGAAAAAGGATCCCAAGACCGGCCATGAGGGACTCTCACTCCGTCAACAGTTTGTCCGAATCGGTGAATCGCGCGGTGACTTCATCGCAATCAAGGAGGGCTTGAAAGCGGGCGAAACGGTGGTGGCGACCGGCGTTTTCAAATTGCGCAACGGGATGGACGTAACGATCAATAACAATCTCGCGCCAAAGCCAGAGTTGAATCCGAAGCCGGTGGATTCCTGAGCGAGGACGGCGATTTTTCATGAAATCGTTTACCGATCTTTTCATCAAGCGACCGGTGCTCGCGCTGGTGGTGAGCTTTGTCATCCTCATCGCCGGTCTGCAGGCGTCGAAGACGATTAACGTGCGGCAATATCCGCGGAGCGACATCGCGGCGATCACGGTCACGACGGTGTATGTCGGGGCCGATGCCGAACTCGTTAGGGGCTTTATCACCACACCGCTGGAGCGCTCGATCGCGGCCGCCGATGGGATTGATTACATCCAATCGCAAAGCACCCAGGGACTATCCACAATCACCGCGCGGCTAAAACTGAATTACGATTCGAACCGGGCGCTCTCTGACATCAGCTCAAAGGTGGACGCGATCCGGCGTGATCTTCCGCCGGAATCGGAAATCCCGGTGATCGCAATCCAACCCGCTGATTCGCAGATTGCTTCGGCCTATCTGAGTTTCACCTCGAATATTCTCCAGCCTAACCAGGTCACCGATTATCTCGTTCGCCTCGTGCAGCCGCGGCTGACCGCAGTCGGCGGGGTGCAAAAGGCGGATATTTTGGGCGGACGCACCTTTGCCATGCGCGTCTGGATGAAACCCGAACGGATGGCCGCTTTGAGCATCAGCCCGACTGACGTCCGCAATGCGCTCGAGCGAAATAATTTTCTCGCTGCGGTTGGGAATACCAAGGGGTCGTTGCTGCAGGTGAACCTGACTGCAAACACCGATTTGCACACGGCCGATCAATTCAAGCAATTGGTCGTCAAACAGGACAAGAATACACTCGTTAGGCTGGGTGACATTGCCGACGTGGCTTTGGGCGCCGAAGACTATAACGCCGAAGTGCGCTTTTCCGGTCAAAAAGCCGTCTTCATGGGAATTTTCGTTCTGCCAAACGCGAATTCGGTTGACGTGATCAAGCGCGTCCGGGTGGAACTGGAGCAAATCAAGAAAGAACTGCCCACCGGGATGACGGCGGAGATGGCTTACGACGGCACGGCCTACATCAACGACGCCATTCACGAAGTGGTTAAGACTTTGATCGACACCTTGCTCATCGTGATGGTGGTCATCTTCCTCTTCCTCGGATCTTTCCGCTCCGTCCTCGTGCCGGTCGTTGCCATTCCGATTTCATTAATCGGCGCGCTTTTCCTGATGCAAGTCTTCGGGTTTACGCTCAATCTTCTCACCCTGCTGGCGATTGTTCTTTCGGTTGGGTTGGTGGTCGACGACGCAATCGTCGTCGTCGAAAACGTCGAACGACACATGCGTGAAGGTTTGTCGCGCACAAATGCCGCTTTGGTGGGTGCACGCGAATTGATCGGACCGATTATCGCCATGACGATCACGCTGGCGGCGGTTTACACGCCGATCGCGCTCCAAGGTGGCTTGACCGGTGCACTCTTCCGCGAATTCGCGCTGACCCTTGCCGGCGCGGTTTTTATTTCAGGTGTCGTCGCCCTGGTCTTGTCGCCGATGATGTCGGCAAACTTGTTGCGCGCCGAGCATGTGGATCATGGCTTCAGCGGGTTGGTTAATCGCACCTTTGACAAGATTCGTGATTGGTACGGGAACCATTTGGATCGAACGCTGAATGCGAGGCCCGCGGTTTACATCATTTGGGGCGGCATCTCGCTTCTCGCCGTCCTGATGTTCGCGGCCATTCCCATGTTTGCGACCAAGGAACTGGCCCCGAAGGAAGATCAGGGCGTGATTTTCGGGATCATGACCGCCCCGGCAAACGCGACCATCGACGATACGAGTCGTTATGCCGATGCGGCGGGCGAAGTCTTTCAGAATATCCCAGATACCCGTTTCACCTTTCAGATTACCAATCCCAGCGGGGGTTTTGGCGGGATGGTCTTGAAACCGTGGGGCGAGCGAAAGACTCCCACCAAAGCCTATCTGCCGATCGTTCAACAAAAACTCGGCGCGATCCCCGGGATTCAGATGTTTCCGGTGATGCCGGATCCGCTGCCCGGCTCTGAGAATTTCGGCATCAGTTTCATCATCGCTTCGACCGCAAGTCAGGAACAGATTCTCGAATTTGCCAAGCAGATCTTCGGCAACGCGATGGCCGCGCATGTTTTCAATTTTGCTGACCTCGATACCAAGATCGACCAACCGCAGGCGCAGATCGTTTTCGATCACGACAAAGTCTCCGCCATGGGTCTCGATATGCAGCAGGTGGGCGCGGACCTCTCGGCCAGTATCGGAGGCAACTTCGTCAACCGCTTCAACATGGATGGCCTGAGTTATAAAGTTATTCCGCAAATCAAGCGCGTGGATCGGTTGAACCCGGAACAGTTGCAAAGCATTTACGTGACTGGCCCGAACAAACAGCTGATTCCATTAAGCACGGTCGCATCGATCAAACACACGACCGTTGCCCGCTCACTCAATCGCATGCAGCAGCTGAATGCGGTCACGATTACGGGAGTTCCAACCGGCTCGGTCGATACCACCTTGAAGTTTCTCGAGAACGAAGCGCACAAAATTCTGCCGCCCGGTTACGTCATTGATTACACCGGGAGCTCGCGGCAATTGCGGACCGAAGGGGATAAGTTTGCCGGCGTCTTCGTGCTCGCGCTTTTGCTCATTTTTCTCGTCCTGGCCGCGCAATTCAACAGTTTCCGCGATCCTTTCATCATCTTGTTAGGCTCGGTCCCGCTGGCGCTTTTCGGTGCCGGCATTTTTATGTTCCTGAAGATGCCGTTTGGCCATTTCTTTACCGATAGCTGGACGACCTCATTTAACATTTACTCGCAAGTAGGGCTGGTGACTCTGGTCGGGCTGGTTTCGAAGAACGGCATCCTGATCGTGCAGTTCGCGAACCAACTGCAGCGGCAGGGCCTGGACAAAATGGCGGCGGTGGCGCAGGCGGCGCGAATTCGTCTCCGTCCAATCATGATGACCACGGTGGCGACCGTGGCCGGTCACTTCCCGCTCACTCTGGTTACCGGGGCGGGCGCGGCCGCGCGAAACTCGATCGGTCTCGTGCTCGTCGGCGGGATGAGCATTGGCACCCTCTTCACCCTCTTCATCGTACCGTCGCTTTATATGCTGATCGCAAGGGAGCATCGTGAAACCGCGCTCAGTGACGGCGAACCCGAAACCGACCTGGAAGGGCCTGATGAATCCTCGCTCGAGCCCGAGTTCGTCAACGCCTAACGAGTAAAAGATCAATCCTCGATCAATTCCTTCGCAAACCCACGCTCCGGCCTCGTTAGGTTAGGATTCGTTTTTCGTTAGGGCGGCATCTGCTGGCGCTTGCGCCGCGAGCTCGTTGCAAGCGCGAAGGTCGAGCTTCCCGGTCGCGAGCACCGGGATTTTTTCCACCTGCCGAATGCTCTTGGGAATCCAAAGGTTTGGCACGCCAGTCTGATGAAGTTGGCTTCGCAAGGTTGCCTGATCGATCGGAATCGTGGTCAGCAGCACCAGCGCCTCGCCCTTCTGCTCATCCATCACCGAAGCGATCGCGATGTTGCGCTCGCCTTCGTGGCCAAGCCCCAAGGCCGCGACAATTTTCTGCTCGATGGTTTCATGCGGAACCATTTCGCCGCCGATTTTCGAGAACCGGGAAAGCCGACCTTCGATGAAAAGGAAACCGTCCTCATCAAAACGTCCCAGGTCACCGGTCTTTAACCACCCATCGTGCAAAACGTCCGCGGTCCGCTTCGAGTCGTCGAGATACCCTTCGAAGATGTTTGGGCCACGCAGCCAGAGCATCCCCGAATCGTGGAGCGACCGTTTGGCTCCGGTTTCCGGATCGCGAATTTCGGCCGCGATTCCGGGGACCATCTTACCAACCGAGCCGGGGCGGTTCGAAGGTTGAACCGGTTCGCCTGGGTGCGCCGGTGCGGCGTCCGGGAGGTTTACACTCACCACCGGAGAAGTTTCGGTCAGGCCGTAGCCCTCAAAGACCGGTTTCCCGATTTTTTGCTCGAAGGCTTCGGCGAGATGGCGGGGCAATTTCTCCGCGCCGGTGATCGTTAGGCGAACGTGCGCAAATTGAGCCGGCTCGGCTTTGCGGAGATAGCCGCGCAAGAAGGTCGGGGCCGCCAGCACCACCGTCGCGCGGTAACGTCCAATCAGTTCGGCGCACTTTGCGGCATCGAGTGGATTCGGATAAGTGACGACGCGGACCCCTTCGATCAAAGGAAACCAGAGCGTTACGGTGCAGCCAAAACTGTGAAAGAACGGCAGCGATGCCAGGAGCAGGTCTTTCCGGGTCGCCTTTAGCACAATGCGGAATTGGGCAACGTTGCCGGTAAGATTGTGATGGCTCAGGATCACCCCCTTGGGATCACCTGAACTGCCACTGGTAAAAAGCAGGATTGCCTCCTCGTGACCTCCAGTGGGTGAGAGCCCTAGCCAACGAATGAGCCAGCTCGCCGGAAAAAGGATCGCCGCCAACCACCAGAGAAAGATCTGCCCCTTCAGTTTCGGGAGGAGTTCATCGAGCTGAACGACCTTCTCCGGCCAGGGAAAATCCGGGATTCGTTTGCGAAAAACATTGGCCGAGATTGCAGTCGTTAGGCCGGCAATTTCTTCGGCGCGCAAGAGTGCGTTGCGACCACTGGTAAAGTTCAGACCCACTGGAACCTTGGCCGCGAGTACCACCGCCAGGTTGGCCACGACTCCGCCCTTGCTTGCCGGCAAAACAATCGCGATCCGACGCTCCGGGAAATGTCTGCGCAAATAGCGGCTCAATGCCGCCGCGGCGCCGAACAGTTTGCTCCGGGTCAGGGACGAATCATCGGTCCCATCGATCACCGCAACCCGGAAGGGGTGTCGGGCGAGGCCGCGCACGGCCGCTGCGCCTAACGACGCCCGGAGCGCCGGGCGGCGCTCGAAACAGCTTTGACCCAGCTTCAAGAGCTGCTCGCGAACCGTGGCCGCGTCCGCTTCCTCAGGCAGAAGCGGGGTTCCAAATTCAACCGATGCCGGGTAAGGGAAACGTTGGGGCCACTTGCGAAAGAACCGGCCGCCCTCGAAGGAAAAGATCGAACCCCAGAGTTGATCAAGCCAGACCGGCACGACCGAGGCATCCGCGCGCCGGGCGATCAACTCATAACCCCGGTGCAATCCGCCAAGAATCCCGGAGCGGGTCAGCTCGCCTTCCGGGAAAATGTAGACAATCTCGCCATCGCGGATCATTTCTGCCGCCATGCGCACGGCATCTTTCGCCCGGCGCGGGGTGATCGGGATACAACGGACGGCGCGCAGGACCGGATGGAGCCAGCGCTGGCGATAGAATTCTTCCGCGATCATGAAGCGGATCGGTCGTTGGGCGGCAAGCTGAAGGATGATCGCGTCCACCCAGGTGATGTGGTTAGGCAAGAGAAGGAACCCGCCGCGGGGCAATCGCTCCGCGCCGACAGCGCGAACCCGATAGATCAAACGGAAAAGCGGAAGGCCAATGAGACGGAGCACACGCTCAGCGGCAGAAATTGGCGGCATTGATTTATGATTTACAATCCCGGACTCGCCTACTGCAATCGGCAAATCGAATGAGCAACGGATCGCAAGCAAAACCCGGCGCATATGGCGCGCTCGCCCTTCTGCTCGGAATTAACCTGTTTAACTATATCGATCGTCAGGTTCTGGCGGCGGTCGAACCGTCAATTCGCGCCGCCTTTTTTGCGCCCGGAGACCTGAACGCGATGGCGATCAGCGGCACGTTAGGCAGCGCCTTTTTTATCACTTACATGTTGAGCGCGCCCGCGCTCGGCTGGCTTTCGGATCGATTTTCGCGCTGGCTGGTCATTGGGAGTGCCGTGATTCTTTGGAGCCTCGCGACGGCCGCTTCGGGTCTGGCGGTGAGTTTTGCGATGCTCTTCGCCGCCCGTATTTTTGTCGGAATCGGCGAAGGCGGTTATGGACCAGCAGCGCCAACTGTGCTGGCTGATCTTTTCCCGCTTGAAACTCGCGGGAGAATTCTCGCGGTTTTTTGCGCGGCAATTCCGGTCGGAAGCGCACTCGGCTATGTCCTCGGCGGCGCAGTCCTCACTCATTTTACTCCGGTGCCGGAACCGGACCGATGGCGCTGGGCCTTTTTGCTCGCGGCGATTCCGGGGCTTTTTCTCGGGTTGATTTCACTTTTCCAGCAGGATCCACGAGCGGCAAGGGGTGCTTTTCCCCAACGGCAGCGCGCGACGCGCGAAGATTATCGCACGCTCCTGCACACGCGGTCTTATGTGATCAACTGCGCCGCCCAAACGACGATGACCTTCGTGCTCGGCGGAATTGGTTTTTGGGCTGCGGAATATCTGCATGCTCGAGGCCAGCCTCCAGCCGCCACTCAGCTCTTTGGTGGGTTGGTCGCGGGTACGGGCCTGGTTTCGACACTGGTTGGCGGGTCGTTGGGAGATCGGCTCCGGGCAAAAATTCCCGGTTCCTACTTTCTGGTTTCGGGAATGGGGATGATCCTCGCTTGTCCCCTTTTCGTGATCATGCTTTACACTCCGTTCCCGCGCGCCTGGTGGTTCATGGGCGCCGCGGTTTTCCTGCTCTTTCTCAACACGGGCCCATCGAATACTGCGCTCGCGAATGTTGCCCTGCCCAAGGTTCGCGCGACCGCCTTCGCCCTCAACATTCTCGTCATCCACGCCCTCGGCGACGTGCTCGCGTTTCCGGTCATTGGTTACATCGCCGGACACGCCAACTGGAGGATCGCGTTTATGTTCGTCTCCGGAGTCATGCTCGTCTCCGGAATAACCTGGCTCGCCGGAATGAAATTTCTTCCGCTCGACACCGCGGCGGTGGAACAATCGAGCGATGCCTAACGAGAAGCTGGCCCACTAATCCGGCCCCTCGCCTACCGGGCGAGACGCGCCTGAAGATGGACGTCTCTGGCCTCGGCCTGCGCGAGCGCAATCGCCGCTTCGTTAGGGCGATTGATCTTGCTCAACAGCTCGCTCATCATCAGCCAGGTCTCCCCCCGGTAAGGGGCAAGCGAGAGACAGACTCTTAGCTCGGTAACTCCCTTGGCGATAAAACCGCTGTCGACCAAGGCCTTGATGTAACGCTGTTCAATCTCCCAGTTCGGTGGTCCGAGTCGCGCCGCCAAACGCAGTCGCATCAGGTTGATCATTCCGCTCTCACGACTCTCCAGGACGGCCAGCGTTTCTTCCGCTTTCGCCCGCAGTTCCGCGGGCTGGGTTACCTTCTGAAGTAACAGACGTGCGCTCGGGAAATCGCGCGCCTTTAGTTTAACCGCGGCGAGATTCAGGCGCGCGAGAGGGTTATCCGGCTCTTTCTGCAAGGCACGCTCCAGGTCCACCCGCGCGGATTCCAGATGGCCTTCGCTCAATTCCAAGTCGCCGAGATTGATCAGCATCCGGGCGGAGTCACCTCCGTCGGCGATGGTGCGGGAAAGAAAAGTGCGCTCGTCCTTCCAATCAAACGTGCGGACCAAAGTGCGCCCGGAAAGAAAGATCAGCCAAATGGTCAGGCAAACGTAAAGCGAACGTCCGCCAGACAAACTCAGTGCCGCCACCGCTCCGATAAAGAGAAAAGCGCTCGGTAAATAGAGCCAATGCTCAGCGACCGTGGCGTTGAGCGGAACAATTCCGCTGATCGGCAAATACGAAATGAGCCCCAGGAGCAAAGGCACGAAAATTTCCCGGTGCCGCCGGCTGCGCCAAACTGCGATCACTCCCGAGACGATCAGGACCAACCCGAGCAAAGTTTGCAACTCGCGCCAGGACGCGGCGGTTAAGCTAGCGCGGACAAAACCGAACGGATGCGTTTCCACGTCGCGCTCCATTCGCAGATGCCAGGGAAATACGAGGAGTCCCGCGTATTCTGCGATTGCCCGTGTGACCACGACCGCGCGCACGAACGGCGGCATCGACGGGACCGGCGGCGGTGCAAGTTTTTCGGCGGGCAGGCGCAGACTCAGGTAAGCGATTACGACGCAAAGCCCGATTCCAATTGCGCCTAACAATGATTTCCGGTCGCCAGCAACCAGTGCCAGGAGTAAAGCGAGCGGCAGAAAAACAAGACCCATTTCCTTGCTCAACGCACTCCCCAGGAAGCAGGCGGCAGCAACGAATCCCAGGATCCATTTCGCTCGACCCTGTCCGCGAAACATTCGCAGAATCAGGTAGAGCGCGAGGAAGCCAAAGCATGCCGAGAGCGGATCCGCGCGCCCGGAAACATAAACCACCGCGGCGCTCTGCACCGGGTGAATCGCCCAGACCAACGCGCTAACGAATGCGATCGTTACCCGCCGATTCTCTGCCACTTCGCATCCGCGCAGAAATTCACCGGCAAAGAGGAAAAGCGCGATCGCGGCCGAGGCATGGCAGAGAATGCTCGAAAGGTGATAACCAACCGGCGACTCGAAGAAGATTGCATAATCAATGGTGTAGCTGAGCCGTTGCAGCGGCCGGTAAAAGTTGGAGGCGGTGACATCCGTAAAGAGAAAATGCTGGAAACCTTCCCAGATCAGGCGCCAGCTTCGAATCAATGGATCGCGAAGAATCAAGGCCTGATCATCCCAGACGAAGCCGTTGCGCAGAGCAGGTGCATAAATGACCAGCACCGCCAGAGCGAGCAAAACCGCCGCAATCACCCGGCCATGGGCCCGGGGTGATTGATCTGGACGACTGGAAGCAGTGGGTAAATTGAACGATGTCACGAGCTTTTTTTTGCGAACTGCTTCTGCTGGCATGCCTGTCCCTGATCGCCAGCAGCGCGCATGCCGCCGGCGTCCCGAACGATTGTCAGCAGTTGATTGTCGGTCTCGCCCCGGATTGGAATTCCATGCGCGGCACCCTGCAGCGTTTCGAGCGTTCGGGCGCAGGACCGTGGCATCCAGTTTCTGACCCAGTACCGGTTCTCTTTGGCAAGAAAGGTCTGGCCTGGGGGCGTGGGCTAGCTGGCCAAGACGAGTCCGGTTTGCGCAAAAGAGAACGCGATGGACGGGCGCCGGCGGGAGTTTTCCAAATCGGAAAAATTTATACTTACGATCCCGCGCTGCCGCCCGGAGCCGATTTCCCGTTTCACCAGGTAACCACGGCGGACGCCTGGATCGATGATCCATCTCTCCCGGATTACAATCGCTTGGTCACGATCGATGACCCGGAACATCCCCCAACCTGGTTCGCGAAGGAAAAAATGCGGCACCATGATTTTGCCTATCGCTGGTTGGTTGAGATTCGGCACAATTCCGACCCGCCATTGCCTAACGAAGGCAGCGCGATTTTTTTTCATATTCGCCGGGGAGAAGCGCGACCGACCAGCGGCTGCACCACGATGGCCGAAGCCGATTTGGTGCAGTTGATTACCTGGCTGCGGGCGGCGCGGCATCCGTGTTATCTGCTGCTTCCACGCGCCACTTATGAGACGAAAATAAAATCGTGGAATTTGCCGGCGCTCAATTAGTTACTTGTCAGCAAAAATTTTAGCAATCGCAATTTGCATAACCGAAAAGTTGACCTTACGCTCCACTCGTTAGGCCAAACACTATGAGGAAACGATCCAATCCCGACTCGGAGCAAAACATCAAGCGTATCGACACCAAGCAGCGGGCAAAAAAGCAGACTCACGGATTCCAAGTGCATTTTGTTCGCGGCTCGTCCACCGGCACCCGAATGTTCAGCGACGCGGTCTACGGTGGAAAAGAGCCGGCGCGCAAGGCGGCCCGCAAATACCGCAAGGAAGTCATGGGCGATCTCCCTCCCCGCACGACGTTGACCATCGGGCGCAGGGGCGCGAGTAAGAACGCAGCGAAGAAACCCGCCGCGGCGAAAAAAGTCAAACGTCGTTAGGCGTTCCGATTCGTTAGGCAAAGACCCCAGGCGCGCCAGCAGGCGACGAAACCAGGCGCAAAATCGCCTGACCGCCGCTCGATCCATTCGGCGATGAGATTGAGCGGAAAAAATTCGACCGCCTCAATTTCCGAAGGAGCGGGCACGAATGGTCCTTCGTGTTCACCGCGGTAAAGGCAGATGAATTCCTGACCGGTTTCCTCCGACGCGGACAATTTTGCGATCGATGTCAATTTCGCCTCCACTCCCAGCTCCTCGGCTAGCTCCCGCGCCGCGGTCTGATCGTATTCTTCACCGGCATTGACGTGGCCGGCGGCGCTCGAGTCCCAAAGCTCGGGATGGCGGTCCTTCCAGCGTGACCGCTTTTGCAGTAGCAGCTCACCGGCGCGATTGAAGATGAAGATGTGAATCGCGCGGTGGCGCAAGTTATTCCCATGCACTTCCACCCTCGGCGCCGAGCCAATCGCGCGATCGTTTTCGTCCACGACCGTGAACACTTCGGCCGGATCGTTTCCATGCTTCATCGACCCAGCCGGCCGCACCAGATTCGTTAGGCCGATCCATTGCTCGAGCGACAGATCTTCCGCGCGGGCCTGCACTTTGGCACCGAGCCTTGCCGCCGCCTCGGGCCAGTCGGGAACGAATTCGGCGAGCAGTTTTCCGACTTGTTTTCGACGCTGCGAAAATCCGCGACGGACCAGAACGCGGAAAAGGGCGCGATCATGCTCCGGCAGTTCGCCCCCGGCCCGGGGAATCAGCCTAACGAAGGCTGAATCGACCTCCGGCCTTGGAAAAAACACGGTCGCCGAAATCGTTCGCAGGTACTCGATCCGGTATTGAGCTCGTACGAGCAGGCCGAGGATTCCGTAATCCTTGGACCCCGGGCTGGCGGCAAGGCGCCTCGCGACTTCCTTCTGTAACATTAACATTGCCAATCTAATAGGCGTAGCACCTTGGAGAAAACGAAGGAGGATTTCGGTCGAAATGTAATAAGGCAGATTGCCTAACAATTTGATCGGCCCGAAGGGAAATAACCGGCGCAGGTCGAAATCAAGCGCGTCGCCGTGCAACACCTCCAGTCGATCCGGGTTGAACCTGTTCCGGAGAAAATTTGCCAGGCGGCCATCCTTTTCGATCGCTAAAATCCGGACGCCGCTCGCGAGTGCGGGCTCGGTCAACGCGCCCAGACCCGGACCGATCTCGAGAACAAAATCGTCCGACGAAAGCTGCGCCTGTTGCACGATCCAGCGCGCCAGATTTTGATCGAAGAGAAAATTCTGACCGAGCGTTTTGACCGGCGCGACTTCGATCTCGCGCAGGATCCTTCGCATCTCCGAAAGGGTCATCGCGGACGAAAGCGGTCGTATTTCGCGCGTTCGAGTAGAGGTGTTTTGTTCACAGGATTCTGTGAACAATTCGCCCAGACTCGTGGATTTTATTCACAAGTTATTTCCAGCCACCTTGCTAGCTCTTAAGGTGTGCCCGCATTATCCTTTTTTCGGGAATCGGGGAGCGCCTTGGCCAGTCTTCCAGGCAATGGAATTCGCTCCTTTTTGTGCCGGGCAAATGCTCGGCGGGCATCGCGCAACGTGGCGCCTTCGATGAAGTAGACCACTGCGGCACGGCCAATCGCGAAGGTCCCGGCGCCGGCAATCATTCCGCAGAGCACATTCCCCCACCCCGGAAAAAACTTCAGCGCGGCGCGCGCGCCTTCGCGAAGGAGCATGCCGATCCCGACGTTGGCTCCGAGCGCGCCGACAAATTCGGTTGCGGCGCGCAGGCTGCGCTCGCGGCCGCTCAGATACATGATCCCCGAGACCATGACCAATTGCAGCGTGGTCAGAATTGGGAGATCGGCGAGAGGAATCGGCTGCGCGCCGATCGCGGTGCAGATTGCGCTGGTTGATTTCACCAGCAGCTCGGCGATTTCACTCTGCGCTTGCGGGTCGCCGATACTCCGAACGAGCTCGACCCTCGCCTCGTTAGGCAACTCGCTCACCAGGCGATGACGAAGGCCGCTTCCTAACGGAAAGATGCCAAGCAAACTGGCGCAAATCGCGGACGAACCGGTCTGCTGCTTAAGCACCGAGGGGGCGTCGGAAGTTTGCAGCTCGAGCAGGCGCGCTCCAGGGCGGTTCCATTGCAGCAACTTTTCCAGGCGATCGATATCCTTTTTGCTCTCCCCCGCTCCGCCACGCAAAGCCGGCAAGAAGAAAAAAAGATCCGGCGGATGTTCGTCCAGCGCTTGGTGGACCAGGTCGAGCGCGGCGTCATCCGCACCGCGCGCATCGAGGAGCTGAATTGAACCGTGCGTGCCCAGGGTGACTGTTTGCCACCGGTAAAGTCCGGTCAGGGTTTCCTGCGAAGGCGAACCGGCGGAATCAGGCGCGAAAACTCGGGCGACAAATTCAAGCAACGGCATTTCCTCGGAACCGGTAAGGACAAAACAGGGCGGACGTTGCTGAAGAAAAAGTTCCTTCAAAGGGGTCAGCTCACTCAAGACCGGCTTGCGAATTGACTCCGGTAATTTTCCGACCAGCCCCTCGAGTCGTTCGACGATGTGGAGTAAAGCGGAATTGTTCATGAGACGCCGGTCGGCGGGGAAGATGGATCGTCCTCGCGGGTTTGCCAATGGTGTGCCCGCTCGACGGTTCGATTGATTTGGCCGGCGATTGGAAAGGGCGAACGGTCCGTGGTAGAAGAACGCCCGGACGTTCTTGCCTAACGATTCATGTTTTCACAACTCGGCGACAAGCTTCAGGATATTTTCAAGGACCTGCGCGGTCACGGCACGATCAGCGAGACCAACATCACCGAGGCCATGCGCCAGGTGCGGCTCGCCCTGCTCGAGGCGGATGTCGATTATCAGGTAGCAAAAAGTTTTGTTGCCCGGGTCAAAGAAAAAGCACTCGGCGAAGAAGTGCTCCGCAGCGTCACTCCGGGCCAGCAGATCGTAAAAATCTTTCACGACGAATTGACCGCCCTGCTCGGCGGGGACGCGGCGTCGCTCAATCTTGAGAAACCGGCCCGAATCCTGATCGTCGGACTCAACGGCGCGGGTAAAACAACCTCCTCCGCCAAGCTCGCCGGTTATTTGAAAAAGCAGGGACGCGCGCCGCTGCTCATTGCTTGCGACCTCCAGCGGCCGGCGGCGATCGAACAACTGGCGACCTTGGGCCGGCAGGTCGGGGTCCCGGTTTACACCCCCCCGCCTAACGAAAAGGAGGTCCGCCGGGCGGCCGCAGCGAGCCTCGATTGGGCCGGGGAACAAAATGGCAACGTGCAGATTTTCGATACCGCCGGCCGGCAGGAAATCGATCAGGCTTTGATTGAAGAAATCAAAGCGCTTCGCGACTTCCTCCAACCACAGGAGGTGTTGCTGGTGGCGGACGCCGCCACGGGCCAGCAGGCGGTCAGCGTCGCGAGCCATTTTCATCAGGCACTAGGGATCACCGGAATCGTGCTGACCAAACTCGATGGCGACGCCCGGGGCGGAGCGGCGCTCTCGATGCGCGAAGTCACCCAGCGTCCGATCAAGTTCGCCGGTGTCGGTGAAAAGCTGGATCAATTCGAACCGTTTGTTCCGGACCGCCTCGCCGGACGCATCCTCGGTATGGGCGACATTGTCGGCCTGGTTGAGAAGGCGGCGGAGGCCATCGATCAGGAGGAAGCGGCACGGATGGAGCAAAAGCTCCGCACCGCGTCCTTCGATTTCAATGATTTCCTGGCGCAATTCAAAATGATGCGGAAGCTCGGTCCGTTGGAAAATATTCTCGCGATGATGCCGGGAATGAACAACCTGAAGGGGATCAATTTCGACGAGAAACAGATCAAACGCACGGAGGCCATCGTCCTTTCAATGACCCTCGAGGAGCGGAAACGACCCGACATTCTCAATGCCCGGCGTCGTCAACGCATCGCGCGTGGCAGCGGCAGCAGCGTGACCGAGGTGAACGATTTGCTCCAGCGTTTCAATCAGATGCGCAAGCTGATGAAACACACGGGCAAGATGAAACGAATGATGGCGCAAATGTCGCGAATGAAGAGCTGACTTGCGATTTGGCGGAAATAGGCGATTCGTTTCCTCCCCTAGACCGTTCAAGCCCCCGATTTTTCAACCATATCATGGCCGTTTCAATCAGATTACGCAGAGAAGGGACGACGAACCGCCCCTATTACAAGATCGTCGTCGCGGATAGTCGCAGCCCACGCGATGGCAAGTTCATCGAGATCATTGGCACCTACGATCCGAAGTTGAACGGCAACAATAGCACGCTGAAGATTGACCGGGCCGAACATTGGATCGCCCGCGGCGCACAACCATCCGACACGGTTCGGAGCCTGCTCAAAAAGAACAAAGCCCACGCTGCGGCAACTGCTGCGCAAGCGCCGGCGGAATAGCCGAATTGCTCTCGAGCAAGGGACTGCTCGATTCATCCTAACGGTCTTCAAAGTGGACAAGCGCCGGGCGCGTCGCTAGTCTGCGGATCGGTGAGGCAATTTCTCGAATTTATCGTTCGCCAGCTGGTTGAATTTCCTGACGAGGTCATGCTTTCGGAAATTCCGCAGGGTCGCCTGACGATTTTTCGATTACAAATGCGCCAGAGCGATGTCGGCCGAATCATTGGTCGAAATGGCCAGACCATCCGCTCCATCCGGGCGTTGCTCTCCAGCGCCGCGGCGCGCCACGGGCAGAAGGCGACACTCGATATCATCGAGTGAGCGCACGTTTTGATTAGCCGCCTCACTGCCTTGAGGGGTTCTTGCGCGCGCGACCAGGCGGAGCCGCGGCGACAATCGATCACCGATAGATCTCGACGTTTGTCTTGCCCTCACTGTCGACCGTGCCGCGGTACATTCCGCTGGTGTTGAATGGCATCGCGAAGTCGCCCTTTCGATCAAGGGCAATCAGCCCACCGGTCCCACCGAGATTGGCCGCTTTATCAAGCGCTCGCTGAGCCGCCTCCTTTAACGACAGACCCTTGTATTCCATCAAGCTCGAGATGCGATGGGCAACTACTGCCCGGATAAAATATTCGCCGTCGCCGGTGCAAGAGACTGCGCAGCTATGATTATCGGCATAAGTGCCCGCGCCAATGATTGGCGAATCGCCAACGCGCCCAAACAGCTTGTTCGTGATACCTCCGGTCGAGGTTCCCGCGGCGAGGTTGCCCGATTGGTCGAGCGCCACGGCTCCGACGGTCCCGTGTTTGTCCTGGTCGCTGCCTGGCGTAGGCACAGGCGATGATTTTGCTTTCTGCAGCTCCTGCCAGCGCTCTTCGGTATAAAAATATTTTGGATCGACGAGGGGAACGCCCATCGTCGTGGCAAACGCTTCCGCTCCATCACCCTGAAGCATCACATGCCGCGATTTCTCCATTACCATGCGGGCGAGCGAAATCGGATTCGCAATATGTTTCACGCCGGCGACCGCTCCGGCCTTAAGCGTCTTTCCATCCATGATCGAAGCATCGAGTTCGTTCGTCCCCTCATGCGTAAAAACGGCGCCGCGACCTGCATTAAAAAGCGGGTTGTCCTCCAGAACACGAACCGCTGCCTCAACCGCATCGAGACTGGAACCACCTCGCGCGAGGATTTCGTAACCGGCCTTCAATGATTGTTCGAGCCCGGCGCGATGCGCTTTTTCATTCTCCGGGGTCATCTCCGCCCGATGAATCGTTCCCGCGCCGCCGTGGATCACCATTCTGTACTTCATCGTCGCATGAGATTCTTCCGCAGCGAGTTTGCTCGAGAAAAGCAAGCCGCCCAAAAAGATCAGCAGGCTTAATCGCAACCTCATAACTTGATTTGCGTGACGGCCTCGGCGGACAAAGCCGCTTCAGCTCGTTGGGCAAAACTTGCCGCACCGTTTAAGTAAGGCAACTTCGGCTGATGGCAGCGGCCAACGACGCAGGTGGACCAAGGACCGCGGAGGCGATCGTGCACGCTCCGGCCGACCTGGTCGCGGGAGTGGGCGAGAAAAGTCACTCCGTGCTCGTCGACGTGGGGAGCATATTCTGGTTCATCGCCAACACGATCGGCGAAACCCTCGACCGCATGCGTCGCGGCCGGGTTCCTTTTCGCGCCGCGAGTTTCTTTCGGCACTCGGAACGCGCTGGAGTCGAGTCCGTCCCGCTAGTCGCGATGGTTTCGTTTTTTCTTGGCCTAACGATGGCGCTGCTGACCGGGTATCAGTTGGAACGTTTCGGGACCGAGCGGCTCGTGCCGGGGCTGGTCGCGATTGCCTTTACCCGCGAGTTAGGACCTCTGCTCACCGGAATCATGCTTGCGGCACGAATCGGCGCCTCTTTTACGGCAGAGCTCGGAACGATGCAGGTCTCCGAGGAAGTGGAGGCGATCGAAGCGATGGGGATCGGTCCGCTGCGTTTTCTGGTTGCCCCGCGCATGCTCGCTCTCTTCGCGCTCATGCCGGCGCTGAGCGTGATCTCGAGTGCGGCCGCGATTTTTGCCAGCGCCCTGATTTCCCGCGCCTACTTCAATATCGCCTTCGTTTATTTCCAGGATCTGGTCCTTCAATCGTTGCTGATTCGCGACATTGTCACCGGAGTGCTGAAGAGTTTCATGTTCGGCGCGCTCATAGGCGCGATCGCCTGCTATCGCGGGCTTACCGTCCGTGGCGGCGCCGCCGGGGTTGGAAACGCAACCACTTCGAGCGTGGTCACCGTGATCACCACCGTGATTGGTTTCGACACCCTCTTCAATATTGTCTACATCGTCTTCTTTCCGTGACGCAGCCGATAAATCACGTGGTTGAGCTGCGCGATGTCTCGCTCGCCTACCCGGGAAAAAAAGTCCTCGACGGCGTCTCCCTGGCCGTGCATCCGCTTGATCGCCTCGTGATCATGGGCCAAAGCGGCAGCGGTAAGAGCACCATCCTGCGTCTGATTCTGGGAATCCTCCAACCCTCAGCCGGAGAAATTTTTTTTAAGCAATTCGAAATCTCACGCCTAAGCAGGACAAAACTTCAGCAGGTGCGCGCGCGCATCGGCATGGTCTACCAATATTCTGCGTTGCTCAGCTCGCGAAACGTAGGGGACAATGTCGCTCTTCCGCTCGAGGAGCTGACCCGCAAAACAACCGGTGAGATCGACCAGCTCGTAGATGAAAAACTTGCGCTCGTTGGTATGTCTGATTCTAAAAACCTGATGCCCTCCGAGCTAAGCGGCGGAATGCGCAAACGAGTCAGCCTCGCCCGAGCGCTGGTGATGGATCCCGAGCTGATTTTGTTTGATGAACCTTCGGCCGGACTTGATCCGGTGATCAGTTCGGTGATCGATGAACTCATTATCAGTCTTACCCAACATTCCAAAGTGACCTCAATCATCGTGACCCATGAAATGGACAGCGCATTTCGGATCGGGACGCGCATGGCGATGCTTTATCACGGCAAGGTGATCGCCCAGGCGACCCCCGGAGAATTTAAGAAGATAGATCACCCTGTGGTGCAGCAATTTTTAAGCGGCAGCACCAAGGGTCCCATCCTGGAAGGAACCAAAGATGCAGTTACGACGAAATGAGATCATGACCGGCCTGCTCGTTTTGAGCACGGTGGCCGTTCTCACCTTCATTCTGATCCTTTTGGGCGCTCCGGGATTGTTCCGTCCACTGGTGCTCTATAAGGTTTATTTCGACAACGCGGCCGGCATCAAACTGGGCGCGCCGGTCCTGCTCGCCGGGCGGAAAGTCGGCCAGGTGAAAACTCTTTTTTCGCCGGTCTCGCGCGAAGAAGCGGCGCATGCGATTGAGGCGGCGGCGAATCTCGGCACCGTGACCCAATCGACCCCGACCGGTGCACCCGGGGTGCTTCCGCGCTTTGAAGTGCGAATCGATGTCGAAGTCGATCGGACGGCACTGATCTACAAGAACTCGAGCGTCCGATTGATGACTCTGGGATTGTTAGGCGAAACCGCGATCGATATTTCCGGGGGCACCGATCACTCGACCCGGGCTGAATCGGGTCAAGTCTTTGTCGGCAATCGCGTCCCGGATTTTTCCGAAGCAATTGGGAAGTTGCTCGGGATCGTCCAACCGGTCGCAACCGAAGCAACCACAACCCTGAAAGAATTACAGGACACCGTGGAGCACATCACCAAAATCACGGACAAGGATGCTCCGCTGACCCTGGCTCTCGGTCAGTTCAAGATCTTCACTGAGCATCTCAATACAATGACCGCGCCGGAGAGCGATCTTTCGAAATCGCTCGCCCACATTGAAGATCTGAGCAGTCAGTTGACCAAGAACGACAACATTACGGTTACGCTCGCGAATTTTCGCGATTCGTCCGAAAAATTAAAGGCCGCCCTCGACAACATCAGTCCGGATTTGCGCGACACCCTTCGCAACGCCAAGGATTTCACCGCGACGTTGCGCAGCCAGCCGTGGCGACTGATCTGGCCAGGCACCAAGAAGTACTCGGAAGAGACCGTCGCGACTCCCTCACCTACTCCAAGGACGACTCACCCGAAATCCCGTCGCGCGACTCATTGAGCGG
>Ga0206945_1064_pt2 | contig 24513 bp, 25 predicted proteins | sample Alteio_BWOrgHeat_5_FD_152982 | JGI IMG/M metagenome (GOLD analysis project Ga0206945, IMG submission 152982) | Enriched cells from forest soil in Barre Woods Harvard Forest LTER site, Petersham, Massachusetts, United States -... | ecosystem: Environmental > Terrestrial > Soil > Temperate forest > O... | reverse complement strand
CTTCATTCGGCGCATGACGTGACCTTATTGTTTCCACTTTCTGCCATGTCCTGTAAGCATGGCTCTGATCCTGAAAAAAAGGTGCCACCACATCCAGGCGCCGGCGAATAAACGGCTGAATATGACGGCAATAAAAAGCGCCTATCAAAGAGTTATCCGGCAGGTAACGTTGTCGAAGGTCGAATACCGAAGCAATAAGACGGTCAAGTTCAAAACCTTTGATCATGATTGCACACACCAAACCTCTGAAGATGGCCGAAATATCGAGCTTTACTCACCCTAACGAGTGCGCAAATAGTGGTGTAATTCAAATAACTTGGCAAGAAGGAAAGCCATGCGATTTGACTTACGGGACAATGGCACGCCACATTGCATGCGCTGCACGAAGATTCCAAAGGCTGTGTGATGAAAACTCTTAGCGTTGTTGTGCCCTGTTTTAATGAGGAGGACGTCCTTCCTCAGACCGCCAAAAAACTGGCGGAGGCTATGCATAAAATGATGGCTGACAAGCTGATTGCGCCGGATAGCCATATCTATTTTGTCGACGACGGCTCCTATGATAACAGCTGGCAGATCATTGAATCTCTGCATCAATCGGCTGAGATTTTTTGTGGAATTAAGTTGTCATGCAATCGCGGACACCAGAATGCCGTCTTGGCCGGCTTGTTAACTGTTCCAGGCGATATGATCGTCAGCATCGACGCCGACCTGCAGGATGATGTGAATGCGATTGAGGCCATGGTTGGACAACACGAGGTGGGTTGCGACATTGTCTATGGCGTCCGTTCGGATCGCCACCATGACACGCTCTTCAAACGCTTAACAGCCCATGCATTTTATAAAATTATGCGCTGGCTGGGCGTTGATATTATTTCCAGTCACGCCGACTTTCGCCTCATGAGCCGGAGAGCCGTTAAGGCCCTGGCAGAACACAGTGAAGTCAATTTATTCGTCCGCGGCCTCATTCCACAGCTGGGTTTTAAAACCAGCTGCGTCTCTTATATACGTGCCCCACGTCCAGCAGGCCAATCGAAATACCCGCTACGGAAAATGCTCGCGCTGGCACTCAACGGTGTCACATCTTTTTCTATCCGTCCGTTGCGCTTCATCACCCTCATGGGATTTACCGTATCGTGCGTATCGGTGTTGCTAGCCTTCTGGGGCCTAGCCATCAAACTGTTCACGAATGACGCGTTGCCCGGCTGGGCTTCAACCGTGACGCCTATGTATCTTCTTGGTGGAGTACAGCTTCTTTCTCTGGGTATTATCGGTGAATATCTCGGCAAAATATATCTCGAGACTAAACACCGGCCGCGCTTTATTATCGAACATGTGTTGGGCGACCTGAATGCCTCGACGGACGAAAGATAAGCGCGATGGAAGTTGCTGAGTTCGATCAATTCGCTGATGAATATTATCAGCTCCATGCACAAAACATTTCCGCTTCGGGTGAAACGCCCGAATTTTTTGCCGAATACAAGATCGTGGATACGGCGCGAATAGCGGCCCGCCATAATCTCACGAGCTCAATAACACGTCTTCTTGATTTTGGCTCCGGCACGGGCAACTCCATACCCTATTTTCGTCAATACTGGCCCCGTGCCACTGTCACCTGCGCCGACGTATCTACACGTTGCATGGAGGTATCAAAGCAGCGTTTTCCTGGGAATGAGACTTATGCGCTGATTGATAACAATAAACTTCCCTGCCCAGATAACAGTCAGGATATGGTTTTCTCGGCCTGCGTGTTTCATCACATTCCGCATCGTGAACATGAAATGTGGCTGACCGAACTTCGGCGCGTCTTAAGACCGGGCGGTCTTCTAGCCATTTTTGAGCACAACCCCTACAATCCGCTAACCATGCGGGCCGTGCGTGACTGCCCGTTTGACTGTAACGCCGAACTTATTCGTACGCCTGATTTTCGGAAGCGCGCCATGGCCGCCGGTTACAAAAATATTGTCATTGATTACAGAATTTTTTTTCCAAAATTTCTGTCTTTTCTTCGTCCTGTTGAAGGATATATCAGATGGTTACCGCTTGGAGCTCAGTATTGCCTGACAGCTCGAAAATAAAAAGGGAAATAGCCGGGCAGTTTCTGCGTTATGGCGCCGTGGGATTGATCAACACCCTGATCGGCGGTGCCTGCATCATACTGGCCTATGCCTTCACGCACCACCTGATACTAGCCAATCTGTTCGGTTATAGCATAGGCTTTCTGATGAGTTTTGCGCTCAACCGTGTATGGACATTTCGTGAAACCGCATCGACATACTCGATCAATAGCAGCCTCTGGCGCTTCGCCTTGGTATCGCTGGGTGCGTATGGCGTCAATCTGGTAACCGTTGTTTTTGTCAATAAGGTACTGGACGTGAACGGTTACATCGCACAACTTTGTGGTCTCGTTATATACGTGGCGCTCGGTTTTCTGGGTAGCCGCTCTCTTGCCTTCAATCGTCCTTCCCTCGCCCCACCGGCAGAACAAAAATGAACAGTTTTCGAGGATGAGACCTTGAACAAAATACAAATCACCACCCGGCATCTTGTGATTGCCCTCGCAGCAACATGGGCTGCCATGTTCGCGGTTTTTTTCGCTCTTGCTTATGTTTATGGCGAACATCCCGCCTATATCTGGGACTCCCGCTCCTACTGGGAGAGATATTTTACTTTCGGCGCCGAACTTCATAACAGCCTGCGGCACTTTCTCCGTCTGCTTGCCGCGGACATATGGAAAAACGACAATAATGGCCTACCTTCGACCTTTATTCTTCCCCTCTACACGTTTTTTGGCATCTGCCGCGCCGCCTACATTTCTGCGATTGTTTTCTGTTATCTAGTGCCAGCTTGCCTACTATCTGCCTTCGTCAACTGTCGCGTCGTCACCGCTTTTTCCCAACCCAATTGGCACACATGGTTTATCGTTTTCTTTTTACTGGCCCTCTTCTGTCCACAATTCTGGGCGCCGTCACTGGAGGGTCTTCCGGACGTCATCGGATGCATACCGCTTTTTCTTTTTATCGCGACCTATCAAAAAGATGATCTCAACGAACCCTTCACGTTAAAAAACATCTTATATTGGGGCGTGCTCCTGTGGCTCCCTTTCCTTTTCCGGCGCTGGTACGCCTACACCGTCGTATCGCTGCTGATAACGACAATAACATTCGGGTTGTTTGATTATTACCGCGCCCATTATGTCGCTGGGACGGAAAAAGGGTATAAACATTTCATCCCATGGGTACTCACACGCAATGTCGCATTGATATCTCTGGTTTTTGCGGTTTGCGTTCTGATCGTGCAAGGCGGTTTTGTCTGGCATATTCTGCATACACCCTACGCCGACATCTACAGCGCCTATCAGGTGCTGGATTGGCGTGAACATTTCACCAAATTTTATTATCACTTTGGCCCTTTCGTTCTTCTGATCTCCCTGCTTGGAATCTTTCTCGGGATCAGAAAAAAATCGACATGCAAGATAACGCTCTTTGCCCTTCTCAACATAGCTCTGACCGCAAAATTATTTACGATGACGCAAGCCTTTACAGTTCAACATTATGTGCCGATCGCTGCCTGGCTTCTTATCCCCCAAGGCGTCGTCATCTGGTCGACATGGCATTTTCTGCAGACCCGCCGCTGGGCTCAATTTATATTCGCCGGCCTATATGGTGGGCTCACATTCATCTATTTCTATAATATCTTGATCGCTCCCGTGCCTGGCTTCAATGGACTTCTCATGACGGATGCATATTACCAGCGCAAACTTGATCATTACGAGGAATACGTGCGGATGACACGCGATCTCGAATCCCTGTTAGGCGAGAAAAAGAAGGTTTCCGTGTTTTCGTCAAACGGTTACCTCTGTGACAGCATTCTGCAAAGCCTGTCTTATGAAAAATTGAGCCATAATATTCATTTCGCGTCGCAGGTCGACAAACGCGACCACTTCGACATGATGTCATTATTGACGGATTATGTCGTGGTTGCGGACCCCATCCAAATGCATTTGCGACCAGTTGATCAACAGGTCATCATTGTTCCGGCCACACAGATCATCAACCATGTCGGCATCGGCCAGGCTTATGAGCGCCTACCGGAACGCTATAACCTGGATCACGGCGCTGTGGCATCCATCTACTGGAAGGCTCGCCCCTTCCATATGGAGGAGGTAACTCTTTTATTCGATGAATTCCTCAAGTCCTATCCTGAATGGAAAGAGCAATATGGCACGCTCGAGAAGCTCTATCTTACCGGCAATTATAGCCTGGGCGATATCTGGGGAAAAGTTGAACTGGTAGCAAACAATGAAATGTTGATGCATCCCGGAGAACATACTGACACAATCGCCATCTTTGAGAACCCGCACGACAAGCTTAGCCACACACGCCTGGATAAGATTTCCTTTTTCATTCCGGCCGAGGTGAAAAAAAATTGTCCTCAGGCAAATGGTGTCATCGTCAAAATCGAAACCGATGGCCACGATATATACACCGCGCATATAGGAGTCGCGGAAGATTGGAAAAATCTTGTGTTACCGTCCCAATGGCATCGACTAAAATTCACCATCAACAATAACGGCGCATCGGCGTGTGATCTTTTGCATGTGCATTTCAACTTCTTGCCCACGACATAAATAACGTGGCAACCGAGACTCCCTCACGTCGCGGCATGATCCACCCGCATTACCGCCCCGATATTGACGGGATGCGAGCGCTGGCAGTTCTTTCTGTTATGGTTTACCACGCTTTTCCGCAAACAGTGCCAGGTGGGTTCATTGGCGTCGATATTTTCTTCGTTATCTCAGGTTTTCTGATCAGCACAATCCTGCTCACCAACCTGAAAAAAAACAGCTTCGGTTTTGTGGAATTTTATCAACGTCGTGTTTTGCGTATATTCCCCGCACTCAGCGTTATGATGGTTTTTTGCTATGCGCTAGGATGGCTTTTGCTTCTGGCCGCCGATTTCGCGCAACTCAGCAAGCATATCGTCGCTGGCGCTGGCTTTGTTTCCAATTTTATCTTGTGGGGCGAAGCCAGTTATTTTGATAAAGCAGCTGAAAACAAGCCGTTGCTTCATCTCTGGTCACTAGGGATCGAGGAGCAATTTTATCTTGCCTGGCCATTGCTTTTGTGGCTCGCGTCGAAAATGAGATTGAACCCAATCATAGTATGCGTGGCTATTTTCCTGGCATCCTTCGGCTTCAGCCTGCGGCATCTGCACCACGACCAGAGCGCGGCGTTTTATTCTCCCTTGTTACGCTTTTGGGAATTGACACTCGGAAGCACGCTCGCATGGCTTACGCTTCACCCCATAAGAAATTTTTCTTTCAATATTATGGCACGTAGCTGCACGGCTATTCTCGGGCTGGGGATGATCGTTTACGCACTGTTCGCGCCGGATATAAAACTTTTTTTCCCTGGCTGGGCGGCGTTATTGCCAACATGCGGCACCGTTCTCCTGATTGCTTCGGGACACGGGACATTTATCAACCGGGCGGTCCTTTCAAACCGTCTGTTCGTCTGGGTTGGTCTTGTCAGTTATCCGCTTTATTTATGGCATTGGCCCTTGCTGGTTTTCTTGCATCTCTCTTGCCCTAACCTGGCCGGTAGCGAAGAAGCAAGCGCCAAACTTGCCACATTAGCCCTGAGTGTCTTGATCGCCGCGGGTACCCATCAATTTCTAGAAAATAAAATCCGCAATGGGAAAAACAGTGGGAGAAAAGCGATTGCTTTATGCATCCTGATGCTGGGCATCGCAGCGACAGGCTACATCACGGTCAAGACAGATGGTTTGCCGATCCGTTTTCCCCAGGAAATACGCGACATAGCTTCCCTGCATGCGGGTAATGAAGATTTTTCTTTCGAAGCCTACAAAACAGACCGGGCCTGCGGCAATGAGGGGTTCAACATTCTTTGTTCAGAATCCGGCAGACCGATTGTTTTTCTTTGGGGGGATTCCCATGCCGAGTCTCTTTACCCCGGATTCAACACCTTGCAGCGGGCGCATTCCTTCAGCATATGGCAATCCACCGGTTGTGGAAACCCACCCTATGTTTCTCTAAGTCATTTTACCGACAGGTCGACTTGCGGTGAAAACGAACCGAGGCTCAAGGCCAATCTGACAACGATTGACGTCATAAAAAAAATTCACCCCGAAATTATCATCTTGCATGCGCGCTGGGCCTATGATCACTACGCCCTGACACCCGAAGAAACCGTTGGCAAATTAAGAGAAACGATTTCTCTCGTTCACGCCGTTTCCCCGACATCCTCGGTCGTCGTGCTCGGACCGGCGCCGAACTGGCGTGATACATTGGCGCATATGATGGTCGAATACTGGAAAACCTCGCCGGCGCACGCGATGCCGCCAGCCTATATGGATATGGGGCTGGAAAAAAAGATAGCTGTGTGGGATGCCTATATGGCGCAGCATGTTCCGTCGAAAGGTGTTAGGTATATTTCTGTCTATAAGATCTTATGTAACGCCGATGGATGTCTAACGCGCACCGGCCCCAAACCGACCGACATAACCGCTATCGATTATGGCCATTTATCCCCGGCGGGATCGGCATATCTCGTTGCCCATATCGCCGATATGCTCTTTCGACCAACGATCTCACCCTGATCTTACATGTAAGGGAAAGTGGGAGATGCATTGAATTTCCAAGAATTTTTTCTTTGAAACATACGAAAAACAGGTATACTTTCATGGCATTATACGTTATAGTCCCGCCTGAGTTTGGATTTTAACTCTCGTCTTGTGCTTCGGCTTTACGCCGAAACGTACCCCCAAGGTATGTGTTGAAAAGCGGCTTCGGCCATCTTTCCCCTGCGTTTGTCGATGAGTTTGGTGGTTTGAAGTGGCTTTTGCCCTTCGAATTGTTGTCTTGCTCGATGTTATTTCCGCTGTGGGAATGACTTAACAAACGTAAGCTAAAGGATAAAACAATGGCTAGAGGTACAGTAAAGTGGTTCAACGCGACCAAGGGTTTCGGATTTATTCAACCGGAAGATGGTGGTTCGGATGTTTTCGTTCATATCAGTGCTCTGGAACGCGCCGGCCTTACCGGCCTGAAGGAAAATCAGAAGGTCAGCTATGAACTGGCAACCAACAAGGGCCGGACATCTGCCGCCGATCTACGACTGATCGACGAAGCCGCCTGATCTGAACTTCATGGACAGCCGGCATGCCGGCTGTCCGATAAGGAAAACACATGACAAATGATTTTAACGGCTTCGGCTTGCCGCCGAAGCTCACGCAGGCGCTTGGCCGCATGAATTTTTCTAGCCCGACGCCGATTCAGGTTGCCGCAATCCCGCTCGCACTCACCGGCCGTGATATTCTTGGTACGGCCCAGACAGGTACTGGCAAGACCGGTGCATTCGGCATTCCGCTGATCGCCAAATTGATCGAAAATCCCCAACTCATCGCCCTGGTTTTGACACCGACCCGCGAACTCGCGACCCAGGTGATGGCGCACTTGCAGCAAATGATCCCCGACCGCAGCATCCGTACCGCCGTACTCATCGGCGGCGAACCGATGCCAAAACAGATCCGACAACTGCAAGGCAACCCGCGCCTGATCGTCGGAACGCCGGGACGCATTAACGACCATCTGGCGCGCGGCTTGCTGCGCCTCAGCAATGCGCGCTTCGTTGTGCTTGATGAAACCGACCGCATGCTCGACATGGGCTTCGGCGTTCAGATCGAAAAGATCCTTGCCTTGACGCCACGGGACCGGCAGACACTGATGTTTTCAGCCACCCTTCCGCCTGGTATCGTCAAGCTGTCGGCGAAATATCTGAATAACCCCGAACGTGTTAGCGTCGGTTCAACGGTCACAGCGGCGCCCAATATCCGTCAAGAAATGGTGCGCGTTAGTGATGCTGAGAAATACCCTGCTCTTCTAGAACAGCTGAAGGGTCATAGCCAAACGGCGCTCATTTTCGTGAAAACCAAATGGGGTACCGAAAAACTAGCCGATAAACTGTCACGCATGAATATTTCTGCAGAAGCCATTCATGGGGATCTGCGGCAGAACCGCCGCGACCGCGTTATTCAAAATTATCGCGACCGGCGTTTTCAGGTTCTTGTGGCGACCGATCTTGCGGCCCGTGGTCTTGACGTCCCGCATATCGAATTGGTCATCAATTACGATCTGCCACAATGCCCGGAAGATTACATCCACCGCATCGGCCGCACGGCGCGCGCCGGCGCAAGCGGTAAAGCGGTCAATCTGCTGACACCATCGGATTCCAGTAAATGGCGTGCCATCCACCGCTTGATGAACCCTGGGGAACCACAGGAAGAATCGCGCCGCGGCGATGACCACCAGAAACACGGTCCAGTCAAAAAGCGTCGCCGGTTTGGCCGAGGCAACGGCTTCGCAGCATCCAAAGGCCGGAATAACGGACGTCAGGCTGCTTAAAACTTGAATCCGAATTTGCCTAGGCGTGACGAATTGAGAAGACGTTACATAATCAAATTGGGATTGTACAAACGATGTGGCGTTTACGGCAAACGCCTAACGTCTATCCGGCCGAGGTAAACTTGCCTCAGGTACAACGGAATATGTTTTATGGACGAAGGGCGCCGGCGCACTTTCGGCATAGAATATCCGCGCGGGGTCCTTCCCCGTGACCACAATATATTTCTTATCCCTTGTAATATTGATAGGAAAAGCATTGCCAGCGTGGCCATCAATGACTCCCGGGTCCGTTATGTTGATAAGTCCGTTATCCAGAATTTTTTGTGTCAGTTCAGTGGCCGCTTGCCCGGTCGCATATTGGTTGAGTGTAATATAAACATTCATGACGACACATGATGCAATGACAAGGGTTGCAAAGAGTTTTTTATTAGCCAATGCGGGGGGAATAAAAATATACATCAAGGGCAGCACAAACAGCAGATATCTTTGTGCAGGGCGTGTGAATGACAGAATACCTATGAAACCAATTATACAAAGCGAAAGACAGAGAAGGATGTGGAACGTATTCTTATGAGCGCGTGAAGCTAAAAGTCCATCGCCCAAGATCAGAAAAAAAAGTCCGGCGCAGAGACAGAAGGCTCCCCCAACAACATGTGGATTTAAGTAAGCATCAAGAGGCCCAAAATTCATTTCTCCATTTGGCTCAACGAGACCATATCCGGCCAGAAAAAGAATAGTGGCGGCGGCAAAAAGTATGGCGGCACTCAACGGTGATCGCATGTGCTTCCAAAGCGGCAAGAGCGACAGCGGTAACAGCAACAACGCGAGATAGCCGGCGTAGCTGATAAAATTTGTCAAAACAAATGACGGTGCCAATGACAAATGATGCACGTCCTGGAACGATGGGGGAGCAAACCAAAAGCCGAACGCCTGCTTAACGGCGTACAGATACAGCGCCGGAATAACAAATACAGCGCCTGTCATCAGTCCCATTCGCAGCATGACCTTTTTATATTGGACGTTCGGGGCCGTCACCGCTTCAAGCCATATCAGAGGCAGCAATAGTACCGCATGGTATTTAAGAACGATGGCAAGGCTGAATGTGAGAATGGCCACGGCAAGTGTGGCCGGCTTTTTCTGCTTATCCCAAAAAAGGGAGAGACTGAATAAAGTCAAAGCCGCCGGAAAGAAATCCGCCGTTCCTCGTCCCCCGAAGGTCCAGATGAGGGGGTTCAAGAAAACAAACGCCATAAGTAACGCAGGCGGAACTCGTCGACCTATCAAATCATTGAGGCGGATCAGGGCCGCGCCCATAAAAATAAACCCGGATATAGAGAGAACGCGCGGGATGATCCCAAGATCAAGTACAGGAATGAGCTGGTGAATGAGGTAGGCAAGCAGAGGAATGCCCAGTGTGTTTGCTTGCACAGAGAAATAGCGCTCAAGGAAATCCTGATTATGGATTTCAAAATAACGCGCGGCATCTGAAAAGGACCACTCCAGATTAATAAGCGGAAGTTTATAAAGCGCCAGATGTATGACCACGGTCACTAATACGAAAAGCCACGCCATTCGGGTGGATTGGATGGTTACACGGGATTGCATGCGATGGCTTAACCTGTTTTGGTGTGAAAACGAGAATACGTATGACCCAGAAAGCTTGTGAAGAGCGGAAAGATTGCGCCAATTATAACAAATCGCAGAAATTTTGTTTTAACAAACACCTTCATTTACCGATCATGCCCGCCATTTTCTTTGCAAGCCGGGCTCCTTCGGAGATGCCACGATCTTCCGGATAGTAATAGGATGTGTCGGCGATTTGCAACCCGGCAATGCCAGGATTAATGGGGGGAAGCGTTTCAAGAAAACGCGGCCCGCAAACAGGCTGGGCGTAGCGCAATCGCCCAACTTTCGAGGCGAAAACCTTATCCGATGTAATGTCAGGATTGATCTGATTGAGATAGCGTAAAGTTTCTTCGACAAAGAAAGCGTCCGTCTGGTTAAACTTCGGATGTGTCTGCGGCATATAATAAGGAATATAGACGACATTATCCTTACCCATATAGCGCAAGTTCGAAAATTCGATAATGCCGGGAACATCAATGCGCGGGTCATTGATGTTCAGCCAAAAATTATCCGTTACCTTGCATGAAAGTTTGTGCACAACACAGACAACGCCAATATTTTTCTGCGCCCGATATTTGGCCAATATCGGCACCGGGAGGTCGGGCACTATATCGGGAATATACGGCACAGGAATTGTCGAAAGGACTTCATCAGCAGCATAAAACTGCCCACCCGCCACCACACCCGTAACACGGTTATTTTCGATTTCTATGCGGGTCGTAGGTGTCCCCAGCTTGATCACCCCACCGCACTTTTCTGTTTCGGCAACCAGTGCATCAATAAGGGTTTGCGAGCCGCCATCAATATAGCCAAGCTCTTCCTGAAAGATGGATTTGCGCGATGTTCCCGTGCGCTTAATGCGCGCCCAGATCCATGCGGCTGAGATATCCTGTGCGTATTCAAAAAACTTGAGATCAAACAGCTTGCGCCACAGGACATCGAAAGCGCGTTCACCAATATTGAATTTGATCCATTCATCGGCGCGCAAACCATCCAGCTTTGACCAATCACGACGCTTAGTGGAAAGAAAGGCATGAAGGCCATAACGGATTTTTGATATTATATCGAGGTGCGGAAAGGTAAGGAGGGCGAGCGGATCGCCCCACGGGTAATGCTTTCCTTCAAAAAAATAACCCATCTTCGTAGGGCGCCAACGCATTTTGGAGGCAAGGCCAAGATCATCCAGCAAGCTGAACAGAGGCAGATCAGCTTTGCATACGAAGTGATAAAAGCGCTCAAGGCTCAGACCTTCAAAATCGAAATGGGCGGCCATGCCGCCCGGCTGGGTATCGGCCTCGAACACCGTGACGACGTGCCCGGCCTTTGCCGCATAATAAGCAGCTGTTAGACCCATTGTGCCCGCACCAATGATAGCGATTTTCTTGCTCATATAATTATCTCAAAATTCTAGAACAATGGATGCATAGGTTGGATTGGAATAGGTTTCAGATATTGCCTTCAAGAACGGTGTCGACTGCACCTGAAAAATGGTGTTCCAAGGAATGACTTCAAATTTATCTGGAAGAACCAAAGCTTCCAGCTGTCGCGTGGTAAAGGGCGGATCACGATTTACAAGGGCATATATTCTAAGCAGTAACCAGAAAAGCGTATAGGGAATGTGCAAAATGTACGCTTGTGCGCCAAGCACTCGTCTGATGGCATAAATAATGTCAATATAATCGACATTTTCGAGGCCTGTTATATTGTAAATTTGGTTGTTGGCCGGTTGGTTCAAGCAGGAAATGATGACGGCACAAAAGTCGCGTACATACAAAGGTTGTCGCAGATAACGACCATTTCCCGGCACAGGAAACAAGGGCGATTTCTGCATAAAACGGGAGAGCCAACCCAAATGTTTGCGATCAAACCAGCCGAACATCAAGGTTGGGCGCAGCACGGTAAAAGGTATGCCAGATATGACAACCAGCTTTTCCTGTTCCTGCTTGGTTTCGGTATAATAATCGACAGCCATCGAATTAATAACCGATGAGCTGATATGGACAATGTGCATGACATTATGCGTGCGGCAGGCATCCAGAACATGGCGGGTCGCGGTTATGTTGTTCGCCTTAAACTCGTTATACTGTTCCCCGCCGATCTGGGCATGAAGTTGAATGAGAGCGCTTGCGCCCTGGAAAGCTTTTGCCCAATCGCCCGGAATAGACAGATCGGCTTCAACAATTTCAAGACCGGGATTCAGCTTTCGCAGGATCTCAATATTTTTCTTTTTCTTGTCGATGGCGACAAGATTGGTAAAGCCGCGCTCACGCATCATGAGAATCAGATTTTGTCCCACAAGGCCAGCGGCACCAGTAATTATAATTCTATCGTTTGGTACAATCATAAGAAATCATAGTTTTGTTTTGTGGATTAAGGCCGTTGGAAGAGAGCGGATCATTAGCATGATAAGGGCCCAGAAGCGTGGCACATAGAAGCGACCACCTTGGCGCATTCGCATGGCCTCCGCAATAGAACATCCAACGGTTTCCGGTTTTGCCCATAACGATCCCTTAGGAAAAGAGCGCGTCATGGGCGTATCAACAAAGCCGGGGCGAATGTCTAAAATCTCGACACCGCTGGCGGATAGTTTATGCCGCAAACCCTGCAAGAAGATGCCAAGCCCCCCCTTCGCAGCACCATAAAAATAATTACTGCCGCGGCCACGATCCCCAGCAACAGATGTGATAACGGCGAGCAGGCCGGAATGCCTGTCGCGCATATGGTTAGCGATGAGCTGGGAAAGGATGGCCGGCGTTGAAAAATCGAGCGCGATTTCTTTTGCGGTATGTGCGGGCGTTTTTTCTGCATCGGCTTGATCGATAAGTGAACCAAAAGCAATCAGCGCTTGGTCGATATGCCCCAGACCAGCACTTGCTTGAGCGACAAGGCCGTCCATGTTCTCTGCATTAAAAAAATCATACACAGCAGTGCCAACATAAGTGGCGCCGCGCACACGAAGATCGGCGGCAATTTTTTCTAGTTTTTCCGCAGACCTCGCGACCAGAAAAAACCTAGAATGCGGGGTAACAAGCGCGCGCATAGTCGATTCTGCGATCGCTGATGTTGCTCCAAATATCACATAATTCGTCATTTAATCTCCGCTCCCGATGCCGTCACTCTCCGCCAGAAACTGGAGGAGAATCGTGGATCGATATGGCGCTCAAAGTCTTTTCTCTGAGGATAATAGAGATGAAAAGAAGAACTCGCCATACGCCCGTCTTTAGCGGGATAGACTCGGCCATTTGCGCTGAGAGTAAGCATATCCAACCGGTCAAGAAGGGCGAGCGTTGATGCGCCTCTGTTGGGGAAGTCGATGGCCAGTGTCGTACCAGGCATGGGGAAAGACAGCATGCCGGGACTAGCCATACTCCCGAATGTTTTGAGAACGATCAAGAAGGAGCCCTGGCCGGATTGAGCGATTTCTTCCAGCATCCTGCGTATCGTTTCTTGCGCCCGTGCCGACGGCACGACGCATTGATATTGATAAAAACCGGCTCTGCCGTACAATTTGTTCCAATTGCCTATCCCATCAAGGGGATAAAAGAATTTATCATAGGGAACGATACTTCTTTTGATTTTCTTCCCCAAAAGTTTACGACGGTAAAGTGCATTAAACGCCGACAATGTTAAACAATTCACCAGACTTATAGGAGGCACCGACGCCACTGATATGGCGGGCAAAAGATCTCCCCTTTCAAGCCCCCCCGCCCTATGTCGGGCACGACTAAAAATGCCGCGTCCAATTTCATCACCGCGTGCAAGACAGTCGACCCACGCCAGGGTGTAATCCCAATTATTTTCAGACTCATCGCTTAAACGATAAAAATCATTGAGATTGCGTAAACGAATTTCTTCAACCTCTATTTGCAAGCCCGGCACGCGCATAAGCTGAATGGTGACATCTTCAATAAGGCCAGTGAGCCCCAAACCGCCAATGGTCGCGCGGAAAAGGTCGGCATTTTCCTCCGGCGAGCATGTTTGAATTGCGCCGTCGGAGCGCCGCAATCGGAAAGACAAAAGATGCCGGCCAAACGTCCCCATTCGGTGATGGTTCTTGCCATGCACATCGTTGGCAACCGCCCCCCCCCACGGTGACAAATTTTGTCCCGGGCGTTACGGGGAGAAACCAGTACGTTCCGTCCTGGTTCGGCGTCGCACACAACAAGAGGATGTCGCGCAACGTCACCCCTGCCTCACACGTCAATACACCATGCGAGCGATCAAAATTGATAAAGTAATCGCAACGTTCTTCTTTAAGAAGGACACCATTTTCATTCAGGCAACTATCGCCATAGGAGCGCCCAAGCCCGTATGGCAAGAGTGGCTTGTTGCTGGCGTGTAATACGCTTTTCATCTCCGCCCCGTCCACTTCTTCTTGGGCAAAGCGGTGAATGCGCCCCCATGATAGTGCCGGAAAGTATTTCACGGAATTACCACGCAAGGGCTATAAAAATGGCCGTTAACGCCCCCATCGCAAGTGACGCGCGATCTGTCAGAGCAAAAAGAATGGGGTCCTGGTTCATCGCTCCGCGCGAGGTAAGAAACCAAATGCGCGCCAACCAATAAACCAGCACACCACAAATAGCCCATAGCCATTGAGGATTGGTATAGATATTATTGGAAAAATGTTCATTGGTTATATAGATAACAAACACAAGGCATCCGGCAAATGTGCTGGCCAAACCTGCACTCATAATAAAGGGGCGATCAGTGATGATGTAAACGCGCCCGGACACTTTGTGGCCATGGGCTTGGGCGAGATCGTTTAACTCAGCATAGCGCTTTACAAAAGCAAGGCTGAGAAAGAAAAAGAATGAAAACAACAACAGCCAATACGATACAGGGGTCGGCAAGAGCACCATGCCTATGACAATGCGCAACATAAAAAGGGTGGCGAGGGCCAAGACATCAATAATGGCGCGACGTTTAAGAAACGTCGAATACGTGATGGTAAGCACGACATACGCGGCAAGAGCATAGATAAAGTTGATCGGCATATACGAGAGCAGAGCCGCAACACAAAGGATGAGGATAATTGCCGCACCTATACCCGCAGTCGAGGAAAGCTCACCGGAAGCAAAAGGGCGTAATTTTTTGGTGGGGTGTACACGGTCTGCCTTTATATCCATATAGTCATTGAAAATATAAGTGGTTGAAGCCGTAAGGCTTAAAATAACAAAACCCAGCAAGACATTTTCGCAATCCGTTAAGGTCGCAACGCCACCCGCGAGAACCAGCGGAACAAAAATAAGCGCATTTTTGATCCACTGATGCAGACGCAAAGCACGAGCCCATAAGCGCAGGTTTGCGGCAATAGACATTAGAAAGGTGTGTGATTTCATGGGCAAGCCTGAAAACGACGGGAGGAACGCGCTATCCTATATATTATAAATCACACTCAATACAGAGTGTGGACTCAATAATTGAGTTATCTACGGATCGTGAAGGGATAAAGAGCAACCAGGAAGTTTCTGGCAAGTTTATCAAAGTGTTGTCGGGATGACACCTCGCCTCGTCAGATTCGAATTTTCAATCACATTCACGGCATGAGCGGAGTCCAACCGTTGCTGCTGCGCTCCAGAACCAGGGGGGCCCGCCGGTTGTCGTATCCAGCTATTGTCACGGGATTATGTTCAGCTTGGGGTACAAGAAGTGTCGTAACATCAGGCCGATGTTCGATCTGTGCTATATATTGAGGCAGTTTTTTCCAATCGAGCTCGTTTTTTGATCGGTACGCGTCCCACACAACGTAGAGGGACTTTTTTGACTCGACAGATTGAAGATCGAGTTCGAAATTGATCAGAAAAGTGAAGAGGCCCTCGCTTTCGGGCTCGAGCACGACGAGTTTGGAATGATCGGGTAGCGCCGCCGCGAGCTTTTGACCAAAAGAGCGTATCTGGCAGGTCGCAGAAGCTGGTTGCGGCACGATCCATTCAGCATGAACGATAAAGACTATCGGTAAGAGGGTAATCAGCAATACGATGCCGATCCTTCGTGCCGCGCCTGAATGATCAACCCCGGACGAAAGAAACGACGGCCAGCGGCTTTTGTTTTTCAATCGCTCCCATACTACAGGGGCAGCCATCCACAGCGCGGAAATTCCCAATAAGCTGATATGCGTGCAATAGCGGTAGAACGATGCCGCGCGTCGGATTTCATCCTCATGGAAACTCGCGCCAAGATAGGCGACCAACAGAAACGCGACATACCCCACATAGACAATACCAGCCATGAGCGCGAAATTACGCCGCGGCGTCGCTGGACGAAAAAGGCCATAAGCACCGTAAGCGGTAACGGCCAACATCATCAGAGAGAGGCCATTCGCCTTGATCATTGCATGCGCCATGGCCTGAAGGATTGGCCCAAAAAGATCGAAGCGCCAGGCGCTCAAGAGATGCATGCTGAATTCTTTTCCGGCCATATTCACGTCGATGTAATATTGCCAGACAGAGCGCATGATCAAAGCCGGAATGATTATGAGGCCCGCTTGCATTAGCGCCGGTTTCAAAATTCGGTTTTTTACGGCTACGACTAGAAATCCAATGATCAGAAGCATGAGCAAGACCAAATTCACTTGTTTGATAAGGACCAGTGTCGTCCCAATGAGAATCACCGGCAGCGTTAATGAGGCAGCTCCAGCACGATCTTTCTCATTCAGCTTGTTCGTGATTTTCCACAACAAGAGCGCCAGAGCGCCGATCAAAATTGTCGTCGGCGCATCGCCTTCACTGGTGATGCTGAAACTTGCGTTGAATCCAGGGTTACCAAGGGTGACGAGCAGAAGAGCCAACGCTGTCGTACCGAGCACACGGAGGTTCAAGGGACGTGGATCCGTCGAAGGTGTCAATGTTTCGACCAGTACGGACGCAAAAGCGATGAACAAGAGGAAACTAATCATCGCTCCGCCTTGCATCAGAAAACCACCCACCAGCCAAGAAGCCATATAGGTCAGGAACGGAAGGGCATAGGGATATCCAGGCCAGCCGGAATGAGGCAGCGGCAGCAAACGGCTCGGCACACTGTCATAATGAAACAAATAAAGCGCGTTCAGTACCCAATGCGAGAAATCATCCCATTTGGCAATCCCGGCGATGTTGATGGCCGTCAGGATGAAAAGGCCGGGGAAAAGCGCCAGCAGCCAAAAAGGCGAAACGAAGAGACGTCGCTTCAGGGCTGGAATAGCAGCAATAGCTATCAAAACAAAAAGGGCCAGAGTGACAAAAGGCAGAGCCTTGGTGAAGGAAACCGCCGCCACAGTCATTACGGATGCGACAACACACCAGCCGGAAAAAATATCATAGGCCTGAAACTGTTTTGATCGGTTCAGCAACGCACCGATAACCGCAAGTCCGGCGATAATTGCGAATGCAGCGACCGCGCCCGGGAGGGCAACAAAAACTTTTGGCAAGAGATCCATATGACCGAGGCAGCCGAAGTCGTAGATCATAGTTATACCGATAACGGATTTTGATGAGACAGTTGTATAACGTGAAGATAGAGGGAATAAAAGATGGCACGAAGTGGGTAATTCGGCGACTTCAACCTTTTGCCAAACACTTGCCTCAATCTGTCCGACCGGACCTGACGGGGCACACAAAGCACTTTACCGACTCCGTTTGATCGTATTGCTTAAATTGATACCGCTTTTATAGAAGTTTGGGGAAGTTGAGCGGATCGCTCTAATGCAATTTCAGTATTACAAGTGGCGGGCCGTGCAAAGCTCGTTTCACGCCATGCCTCATTACGCTGCAGGAGGGCCTTATCAATTTCCACATCTCGTTATATAAAAAATCGCCCCCAATCCAACCGGTTTTGACACCAGCAACGATGAGCCTCTTGGGGTCTCCGTGCAATCCCTGCCATGTCAAAGAACCGCTCGCGGCGATATGCAGGCCAATCCCTAAAACGCCAACCACCGGCTTAATGTAAGTGGCGCCTTTGCAAAGCCACGTACCACCATTTTCCAATATATTGGCCGCAAAAGTGCTCGCAGAGCGTTTAAAGCACGACGTTGTCTCTGTGGCTGATGAACGGAATTTTCTGGCGAGTTCCGGCCCCCTTTGTTGTAAAAATTCGCCACCCTTCACAAGCGGGGCATAAAGAACGGCTGCTGTTCCCCAAACGCCCATGAGAATTGGCACAGTATGATCCGCAACCGGATTTCCCATGATACCGATAGAATGGCGCAAGAATCCCATCCCCACAGCAAATCCAGCATTGACGAGTGAATATCCCCAGGCTGTCCCGCCAAAAGGCGTCATTTGGACGATTTCGACAGCCCAAAAAGTCAGAGCCGCCTCCACACTTGGAATGTCTTTTAAAAAGAAGAGTGCGGCGTCGCTGCTCAAGTTTATGGCTCCAGCTGCATGCGCCGGAACGGTTATCCACGTTTTTGCGCGATTAAGAAAACCGGGCATGTATAAATCCTGAAAAATACAGCTAATATGCACGCAGCATACCACGTCGCCGCGCAACTAAATAATCTTAAGGTTAACACGTTAACCTTCATTACGTCGCCTTGGCTTTTTTCGTCGCAATTGCAAGGCCATTAAGAACGGCTCAAAAAAAATTTACGCAAAGGTTCTGTATCCCAAGGCTCTGATTAAATCAAAGTGCATTTGCTTTACCAAAGTGAAATTCGCAACCCTTTGTTTGGACTCAAGTTTCAATAGACCCGGTGCAAAGGTAGCAGTTCAGATAATGTCATTGTCAGCCTTTCTCAGCCACTTTGATTGAATACGACGCGTCCGTCCAGGTCACTCTATAAGCATCATGGGTGATTTTCTCTGGGCATTAATTTCCTTTAGAATTTCTCGACCATCCGGAATGATTTTACCATCAATTAGGCAGCTTCCAATTCAACATGGACGCGTTTACCGAGAGCGCCATAAGCTGCTTCAAGTTGCTCAATGCGGCTGGAATGAGTTAAATCTAGTAACCGATTAACCTGCATTAAGGCAACCCCCATGCGTCGGGCCAAATCTGTTTTACGGATTTTTGCATTACGCATAGATTGATAAATACCTAGTTTCATTTCGGCAATAAGAGAAGGCCGAACAACAGAACGCCCCCGCTTCGCTGAAGATTTTGGCAGTTCTTTTCCTTCGTCAATATAAAAGGAGAGGGCAACTTCCAAAGCCTCAATAGCGTGTTCTAAAGCTTCGTCACGGCTATCACCAAAAGTATGAGCTTCTGGGACATCAGGAAAGCTTGCTTGATAAGTTCCATTAGTATCTTTCTTTAATTCCACCGGATATTCAAACATAGTTTCCTCCTTATTTTTCTATACCGAGTTGTTTTTTGATCGCCTTTACAAGCCCCGTACCAAGTTCCTTTTTTCCATGCATCGGCAGCACCGACTGTTTGTGATTCAGATAAACTTTGAGATGGCTTCCCTTCTGTGTGCCAAAGCTGCATCCTTGTTTTGTCAGCCACCGCTTGAACTCATTACTATTCATTTTCTTCCGGCCTCTACACACTCAGTAAACATAACAGATGTGTTATGTCTTGTCAATGATAAAATAACAGATCTGTTATGTTTATACATAAATTTGTGATTAACAAAGGATTAATGTGAACTCCATACTGAATACGAACGCATCTTATAGATCATGATTTCTTTTATTCGGTTTTTGCTATACCTAACCTTCCTTCAATAGTAGGAAAAATTGCAGGAGGCCGAAGTGGGCGTTACCCTTGACAAAGCTGCGGTGAAAAAATGCGAGGTTTTTGGCCGCAATGTGGTTGCAGGCTATGCTGCTGGAAGAAAAGAGAGATCTAAGGCATTGTTTGTACCCGGCAAACCTACCATCCACGATAACTGGCAAGCGCAAGCCGACGCTCGTTTAGCCGAATTGGCGTTTATTCGTACCGCAGGCTTTTCCGATGATTATTTAAACTGGTCTGATAAGTGCGATGGCAGCCACGATCTCAAACTGCACAACCTGCGGATTGATGTGAAGTCATCCACCCATCCACGCGCCGAACGTCTGATATGGCCAGTAAGCAAAAACCATTTCATCCAAGACGCGGCCGATATCTTGGTTGCCGTAAAGCTAAAACGCAAAGACGATAATAGCGCAATTGCTGAACTCGTTGGCTGGGTGGGTCGCCACACCTTCATGCAAAAAGCAGAGGTTTCAAAAGGCGAAGCTCGAATCGTAAAAGGCACAAAGTTTATGATGTACGATAATCTGAGCAATATGCTCGATCTATTTCACATTACCAGGATCGCAGCCGCCGCAGCTGGCAGTAATTTGTGATCAGCCCACAGATGGCGTGCCGAAGCGGATGAAAACTGGCACTTTTCTGTCTTAGTTAGGAAACTTATCGTGCACCGACACTGTGCGTGTGGATTGGTTTGGTAATCTGCCGCAGCAAAGAGAGTGTTTCAGGCGATACCCGCTTTACTTTGTGTCCCGGCATACGTCGTCCGTTGAAGTGAACAATCTCAACCAACTCGCGATAGCTATCAATACCAAGCCATTCCATAGCTTGGGTGTGTCCAATGCGGCCGCGTTCAAGTTTACCTAGTAGTTCAGCTAATGTCATTGTCAGCCTTTCTTAGCCACTTTGATCGAATACGGCGCGTCCGTCCAGGTCGCTCTATAGGCATCATGGGCGATTTTCTCTGAGCATTGATTTCTTTTAGGATTTCTTGACCATCCGAAATGATTTTACCATCAATTAATGCCCTAATCCAAGCTGCTGTATTCAAAAGATGCACGCGTGGAAGTCGCGCAATACGAGTTTCCAAAACATCAGGATCTTCAAATAATACAAGCGGAACAAAAGTTTGTGATGCACGGTGGGCAAGTCTTGTGGCGTATTCGTCCACAGCGATTTCTCCTAAATTACCACTAGTTGGTTCTTCACCTCGTCCCCGTTTTGTTTGAAACCCAATCCCCACATATGTTTCGATTACGGTAATTTGATTTCCTTTTCTTTTAAGCCACGCCGCTACTTTACCATCCGGATCATTCGCGGTTCTGGTTATCTCATAGTGAACCTGGTCGACTATTTGAATAGGAGCAGTAAATGTATCGAAGAGATCAAGCCGCCCAATTCTGGAGAGCGTCAAAATCGGACTTGCGTCAGGGATAATAACGGCTACATCGACTTTTTTTCGTCGCATTTCATCCTCAATGCATTATTTCGGTTGATCATAGCATATTTAAATTTTATTTATGACCAAGGAATTTCCACAATTAACAAATTGTTAATGGCGTGCCGAAGCGAATGAAGCATGGCACCTTTCTCTTAACCATGAAATTTAAAAGTTCCATTATTATCAACAAGCGCACACAAACTAAGGCTTCAAGTCCCGTTTGTTTTTCGATGCCGGTTTCATAATGACATCGGCGGCAGAACGAAGAGCGGCAACATCGATCAAATCCTGAGGGCGGCCAGCGGCAATCTTGGAAGCGATCAAATCCTCACAGGAAATTACCCACGCCTTCAACTTCGCTTTCTTGTCAATAGTCATGGGTTCCCGCCGTGACCATGCCGCCTCGAAATCTACACCACTGGCCGCGGATAGAATGTCGATCATGACCGGAGGACTACCCATACGAAAAAATGAGTCTTTCTCGATGAGATCGGCAACTTTGATGCCACGTAGCGGGGCACCAAAGCTTTTTAGTGCGGCATAGGCCGCCTCAGCGTTTTTGGGATCATTTCCGATAAGAACATCAAGGTCTTTTGTGGCCCGTGGCTCGGCATGGAAACCAACAGCGTAACCGCCCCATGAGGTATTTAACCTTGTGCTCGTTGAATACGGCTAAGAGTTCTTTGAAGTCTTGGTACATCCTCGCCCCCATTCTTGAACACATAGGCCGTGGTGGTAATTTCCGAGATGGCGGCGATGCGCTCATGACCGGGGCGGCTCCGCCAATAGCGCATCTGGTCGGTTCTCATGGCGTCGAGACTCGAATAGCGTTTTATCCGGAAATTTGGCCGCTTTTTCATACGGACATCCTATCATAAACCGGTTAAAAATCCATCCGGGGCGCGAACCATCCGTTTACGCCTATTTGAGCCTAAAATGCTTAAATTCTATCTGCTGAACCATCACGGGCTTACGCCCGGAGGTTTAGGACGGCTGCTAAAGCAAGGTATGCCGCTTGCGGCACGAGGGGCGCGTCGTGCCTCTGGCGCATATGCGCCGTGCTCAACACACCGCAGCCTGCGGAGGCGTGGCAATATTCTTCGTGAAGCGTTGAGCTAACTTGACGGAATTTGCAATGCTCTGCACCCGCCACCGCTATCCCGCAACGCTGCCGCCCCTGATATAAGCCTTAAGATGATCGATAATACTGGCTTGCTCGAGCATGACCGCCTTGATCAGATCACCGATGGATACCATCCCGACCACCTTGCCGTCTGCCAGCACAGGCAGATGGCGGATGTGATTGTCAGACATGACCCGCATGCCCTCGCTGAGGGTATTCTCGGCGGTGATAGTGTACACTGGGCTAGTCATGATTTCTCGCACAATCGTTGTTTTAGAAGATTTGCCGTTCAAGGCGACTTTCCGAGCATAATCGCGTTCCGAAATTATCCCGACCAGTTTCTCGCCGGTCATGACCATCAAGGCACCGATATTCCTTTCCGCTAGTATGGCGAGCGCCTCGAGGACGGTGGCGTCGGGCACAATCCCCCAAACATCGCCGCTGTGATTCTTGTTTTTTAGAAGCCAGCCGATCGTTTTCATGCACACTCCAGCCCTTGCGATTCTTCCACTATAATAACTTAGGAATTGCTCAAAGACCCCTGTAGAATCTAAACAGATGGGTCATGCAGCAAGTCTCGTTTTCTGTTTTAGACGCTCATAGGGGGTCTGTCCATCGAGAGCTCCATGAGGACGGTGGAGATTGTAGTAATCCTCCCATTCCCGAAGCTTTTCATTGTAGAGAAGGATGTTGTCGCTGACGCCATCCCTATCAAGGAGTTGATAAAACTCCTGGTCATCAATGCGATGAGAACGCTCGACCTTGCCATTCAATCTTGGCGTACGGGGCCTGATATAAACGTGCTGGATGTCTCGATCTCTTAGATACCAATGGAACTGAGACTGGAACTCCGCTCCGTTATCGGTCTGAACGACTAAGATCCTGAAGGGCAAGCGAGCAAGCACCTCATTCATAAACTTAATCGTCGTTCCTTGGTTACAGCTGTCGTAGATCTTGAGCACCCTCATGCGGGTACAATCGTCAATGGCTGTGTACTGATAAAGGCGCTTCTTAGTTCCTGGGATGCGTTCTAAGAACTTAACATCGATCTGCAGGCGATGGCCTGGTTGCTGCTTCTCGTAACGCTTCCATTTATGGTTCTGGCGCTGGTATTTCCGCAGATTGCTTGGCAAGCGACCTAAGTCGTTGCGCTGGAGTACACAATGCACCGTCGACGTGGCAATCTTAATATGGTGGTACCGTTGGAGATAATTACGTATCCGTCCAGCCCCAAAGTGGTAGTTCTGCCGCAAGTATAAGATCTTGCTGACAACCTCAGGCGGTGTCTCTTTAGGGAATTTATGGGGTCTCTTCGCTCGATCACAGAGGCCTGCATCTCCATGGACCTCATAGCGTTTAATCCATTTGTAGAAGGTTTTTTGGGATATCCCGAAGTGACGGCAGGTCTTCGCAACGTTTTGGGTTTCTTCGGATGCGTGCTTGATAATCTTAACACGCCAATTAATCTGGCGTTGGGCATCGGCTTTGGTCATCTCCTATCTCCTTTTAAGCTTGGCTTATCAGGAGACTTGCATATCGTTACCTATCTGTCCGGATTCTACACATACCTAGTTGGCGTGCCCTAGAGGATTCGAACCTCTGACCTGCTGCTTAGAAGGCAGCTGCTCTATCCAGCTGAGCTAAGGGCACATCCTTGACGGAACGCCGAGCCAGAAAAATCCAGCATCAGCTTTCTGGTTTCTGACTTCGGACCTCCAGCTTCTGTCTTTCCTCATCTTCCGGCCGCACGATACGGAAATTGTCGAGATAGTTGCGCGGTGGGATATGGCGTTCCGCTGGTTCTTCGAGAATGAATTCCCATCCGTTACGCCGGGCGAAAGAAACCGCTTCGTCCGCGTTCGGAAAACGTAAACGGTCACGCATTTCGCTGTAAGTGTCGCCGGAGCTAAGCCAGCCCATAAGCGGCTCCGGTTTGCGTGCCGTCAGCAATTCAGGTTCAAGCACCCAGGCGTGCGTCCGTGCACGCCCGGATTGCATTGTCGACTTGGTTGGTCTGTAAATTCGAACACGCATTTTTTAATTCCTGCTCATTCTGAAATTGGTCGGGGCGGCGGGATTCGAACTCGCGACCTCTAGTACCCAAAACTAGCGCACTACCAAGCTGTGCTACGCCCCGTCCTGCCTACGGAATAATGGAAACCAGCACATCGGGCAACATTAACTTCGATCCCTGAATAAGGGGTTAAGGTGTTGCCGAAAAGCCCGGAAATACGA
>Ga0206945_1067_pt1 | contig 24585 bp, 14 predicted proteins | sample Alteio_BWOrgHeat_5_FD_152982 | JGI IMG/M metagenome (GOLD analysis project Ga0206945, IMG submission 152982) | Enriched cells from forest soil in Barre Woods Harvard Forest LTER site, Petersham, Massachusetts, United States -... | ecosystem: Environmental > Terrestrial > Soil > Temperate forest > O... | reverse complement strand
GGATCGGAATCCTAACCCACGGATCTCGGTGGCTTATTGAGACCGAAGTGGGCAAGAAATGACCACGAATTTCTCCGGAAGCCGCTAAAGGCCGCCGAACCCCGCCAACTGGCCTCGGTCGGCCGGCCTTATTGAGACTGGAACCAGGATGCGAGGGCCACGATCTTTTGGCATCGGTGTCTACACAAGTTGTCGAGATGTAGCCGCATAGCGGCTACCACGGACGGCCGAATCTCCCTGGGCGCGGACAAAACCGGACATTTCCGGACACGGCATGAATGGCAATGTGGCGCGCCCGCCCATCCGCATTCTTGCGAATGCGGCTACGCGCGGTCAGCGCTTCGGCGAAGTCGCCGGAGGCGTCGCGGCGGCGCGGTCGTACATCGGCTCGATTTTGACGTCGTCGAATTGCACCGTGCCCAGGCCGGTCAGGGCGAGCGTGACGAAGACCTGGCCGGAGACGGGGATCTTGCGGTAGAGCGTGAACTGCTTCCATTCCATCTTGTCGCTCAAGCGCACCGAGAGCGGTTCGCCGCCGATGTTGTCGTAGAAGAGCGCTCCGTCGGCTGAGGCAGTGATCGGCTCAGTGACACGCGCCCAAAATGAGATGCGGACAATCGTTCCCGGCGGCAATTGTACGGCCGGACTGGTGATCGAGACGAAGGTGCGCTCAAGCGCGGCGGGCTTGGCGTCCGGGTTCACCGGCTTGACATTGAGCTCCATGCAGCTCGACCCTTCATGCGGGTGATTGTTGCTGAAGGAGGCGGTGCATTTGACCTCGTCGAGCGTCGTTTGTGACATTCCCCAGCCCTGGTCGCGACTCTCGAAGTTGCCGCCGCGAAGCTGATTTTCGCCGGGCGTCGCGCGCTTGATCGCGTTCATGAAGGCCCAGTGGCGAGGCAGCGTGTAGTAACTGACCGCGTACGGACTCGCCACGGGAACGCCGAGGTCCGCAACCGCCTTGTTCCATTGATGCCGCATCAATTGGCGAATCGGCCGCAGGGCACGATTGGCCTCCGCATACGCCTCGCGGAACTTGAGCGCGTCATGAAACGACTGTGCCGTGCGGATGCGGCTCTCGGCGTTTCGCAGCAGCGTGTCGGTGCCGGCGATGGACGGCGCGACCTGGGCGATCTGATCGGTGATGGTGCGGACCTTCTGAAGTTCGATGCGGGCCAGGTCGATCGACCATTCGGACGCGGGCTTGGCCGAGCGGCGGCAAAGGCCTTGCCAGTAGTCGAGTATGCCGTCGGGTCCAACGTCGCTCGTGAAGACGATGGCCGACGTCAGGCTGAAGTCGGGCAGCGTGACCTCCGAGCCGCCCGCGACGCGCTTGGGGATGATCGACTTGACCTCGGCGGGATTGATCTCCCAGCAGTTGTAATTGGGCGGCACGAGCTCAACCGTGAGCTTCAGACCAACCGCGGCCTCCTGGCCGGGAACATACTGACCACTCTCTCCCAGCCAGATGGGCAGTACGAGCATGCCCTTGTCGCCGTAAAGCACGGCCGCTTTGACGTTCGGGTTGCTCGTGGCGATCCATTGCGGAGCGCGAATCGTCGAGAGCAGCAGCGGCTCGAACATCTGCAATTCCAGATTCAGGAGCGCGACCGCCAGCAACCGGTCGCGGCCCTGGTGCGTGTCGGCGAGGAAGCGGTCGGACCAGAAACCCAGACCATGACAGCCCGTCGCCAACGCGATGTAAGTCAAGAGGCGGATTTGCTCCGGCTGCGGCCCGATCGGTTCGTCGAACACCGCCGAGGCCGACCGATCGTAAACGAGCTGCGTGTAGCGTTCGGTCAGGTGCGTTTGAATCCAGGTCCAGGTGAAAGTACCGGGTCGTTCGAGCGCGCGGCGTTGCACGAGCCAGTCGCGGAACTTGACCAGGTCCAGGCTCGTGCCCAGAGGCCAACGATAGACGCCGAGCAAATCGACGTTGCGCGAGTAGCGCCAAAGGCCGTCCCAGGCGTTGACTCCAATTGGTCGGTCCGGATCGACTTCGCGGACGACCGCCGCCACGCGCGAAACGTGATCGACCTGCTCAGCCCCGCGGTCGCCGCCCAAATACCAGAACAGGAGCCGGTTGTTTTGCATGAACTTGGTCAGGCTGTCGCGCGAGACATCTTCGCCCGACACGCGCGAGGCCAGCGTCACGCCTTCTTGCGGCCGATCGACTTCGAGCAGTTTCAGCGTCGGGATCACGAACAGATCGGTCTTGGCGACTTCGTCGAGCGTCGCCGCCGAGACGTCCGCATCGAGGAATAGCGAATTGAAGCCGGCCAGCTTGTGGACCTGCGCTGGAGTGTCGGTCAGACGGATGCCGCGGATGAAGAAGCGCTTGCCTTCGACGAGGAGTTGATCGCGATTGACTTCGACCATGACACTCGAGCGACCCGGAGTACTCGGCTGTTTCGGGGTCGCGGGCGCGACGGGCCCCGGAGGGCGATCGTCGAGGACGGGGCCGATTTCGAGTTCGTTGATCCAGACCTGCGTCTCGCCGGCCGCGCCGACACAAAGGTTCAGCAAGATTTGATCGACGTAAGCGTCGGTCGTGTCGATGTCCGCGCCCAGTTCGAGGCGGAGTGACTGGATCTTCTGCTTCATCGCGTTGGCGACGTTGCTGATTTCGAGGCGCTGCCAGTTATTGGAGTTGGCGTAGCGGGTACCTTCCAAGAGCGTCGTGTAGGCGGTGTCCTGATTCTTGGGGCTGTGAACGTGGGGCAACACGACTCGGACGCACAATTGAACGCCCGGCGATTTCGCGCGCAGCCACAGCCCCGCCCGCAACTCCTCCGACAGCGGCGCGCGCGACGGGATCGGGTAGATGTAGTAGACATAGGGCTGCGAGACCGGGTCTCCCTGAGCGACCGCGACGCGAATGGTTTCCGAGACGTCGCCTTTGTGGGCATACTCATGCGAAATGCTGTGGTCGCGCTCCTGGAATTGAACGCTGGATGGTCCGCGAACGAATTGCAGTCCGCTGACTCCGAGCTGATTGCGGTGAGTCGGCTCGCCCTGAACCGCGAGCACTCCCAAAGCGAGCAGACTCAAAGTTGCCAGGATTACCCGAACTCGTCCAGCTTGCCGCATCGACTTGCTCTCCGCAAACTCTCCCTGGCATACCGTTTCCGGCACATTGGGTGAAGGCCAACTTGCGGCGAGCACGATCCAATCTTGTCATTGAAAGCGGTTGTCCTCAGAGGTGCATGATTTCCAGGTCGCCCCATTTATCCTTGAGGTATTCCGCGACCAGCCTTCGGTGGCACTGCTGTGGCTTGTCTTCGCTGCACAGCAAGCATGCGCCGTCGAGGGTCTCGCGGGCGACGGATTGTTCGATGCGGCGAATTTGGATCAATTCGAGAAAGCGCTTTTCGTAGTCGGACCAATTGCCGCCGTCCTTCTTGTAGGCGTCGAGCATTTCTTGAGTGGGGGTGAATTCGGGCTGATGGATGTAGTCGATATCGCCGATGGCCTTCAGGAAATAGCGGAGGTCGTCTTTTTTCGCAAAGCCTGCCAATTGGGAGATGTTGTTCAGGCGGACATCCACGACTCTCCTCACGCCCGCTTTCTTGAGACGATTGAAGAACGACTCGGCCGATGTCTTGGTGAAACCGATCGTGAACAGCTTCATCCCTGCAGTCTCCCGACGGTCCAAGAAATAGGAACGGCGTACGATTGAAACAAAAAAGCCTGGCGGCGCTCGACCTTGTTGGTCGCGCGCCGCCAGGCGATTGGTTGCGTTAGAATCGGCGAGGCTCAATGGTGGCCGTTGTTGCCATGGCCGCCGCCGTTGCCGCCGCCGTTGCCGCCGCGGCCGCCGTTATTGCCTCCTTGGCCTTGGTGCATCATTTGACCTTGGTTGAAGCCTTGATTGAAGCCCTGATTGAAATGCTGCTCGTTCTGGTGGAAGTTGTTTCCCTGAATCTTCCACTGGCTGGTCGTGTGGCTCATTTCAACGCTATGGTTGGTAAACGTGTGCGCGTTCTGCGCGAACGACTGCCGTTGCTGAGCCGACACCGGTTGCAGTTTGACGCCATTCAAGTTCGACGGGGATGCGACCAGGGCATGAGCGCCTGCGCCCGCGCGATTTTGTTCCGCGAGGGTGCGCGCCGGACCCGCTTCCTTACCGGCGAGCCGCGCCTCGGCCGATGCACGCAGGCCGGCGCTGAAGCCGATGCCCGCGCCAACTCCGCCTATACCCGCGCCGATGCCGGCGCTGAATCCGATGCCGGCACCAAATCCAGCGCCCGCATGTGCAAAAGCAACTCCGTGCCACAGCGGATCGTGCCAGCCGGCTCCCCAGATCGCCCACGGACGGAAGCCCAAGCCGGCATAGAAACCGGCGTAGTAGTTTCCGAAGTAATAGGAGCGGAAGCCAACTCGGAAGAACAGCGAATCGTAAATGCCGCCGATCGACAGGGCGAAATACGGCCTCCAGACGAAGCCCGGCCGCAGGTAGATTCCGCCACCAAAATATACCGGAGCATAGACAAGGCCCCGGTGGTACGGATCCCAATCCCAATATCCGGCAGTGAAGTTCCAGCCCTCCGGCGTCCAGTAATAAGCGGCGGGTACCCAACTGTAGCCCGGACGTTCGTCCGCCCAATAGCCGGCTCGCCAGCGCCAGCCCGCATCGGTGTAGAACCAGGTGCCGGGAATGTAAAAGCTGTGATCGTCGGGCGTGGGGGCTGAGGGGCCGTTATCGACGCTCTGCGGCGGCGTCGGCACCAATTGGCGATCCGGTTCCGTATCGGCAGCCCAATGGCCGCTCACCCAGCGAAAGCCTTCCTGTGTGTCGGTCCAGTATCCTGGCGTCCAACGGCGGTGTTCCGGTGCGTTGCGCCAGACGCCGCTGATCCACATGAAGTCCTTGGTGGCCGGATCGAATTGCCAATAGCCGGGGATCCATTGCACATTGTCGCCGGCGGGCCGCTGGTCCGGCGGTTCCTCGGCAATCGGTTCGGGCGGCCGCTTGGGCACGGCTTCGCTTGGGTTGGCGTCCTTCTGCCAGGGCTGGGCGAATGCTTCGTGCAGAGGGCCGTGCGCCTGAATCTGGATATTCGGATCGCTCGGCGGTTGTGGCATCGGCTTGGGTTCGTCGCCGCGAGCGGCGGTCAGCGTGGCGCCCATCAAAAAGATGGGCAACATGAACATTCGGTAAGTCATGAAGGTGTTCTCCTATTGCTCAATTTTTCCCTACTCGTCGCGTCTGAGTCGCGGTCGCGTGGGCTGAAGTTTTTCGAGCGAAGGACAAATCTCGTTTTTTTCGGAGTTTCGTGCAATCCCAACCAAACCGGCGAGTCGGAACGCAATCGGCGGGCATGCCGGCTTAGCGGGCTCGTCGCTAGAGCCATCCGTAAGCCGAAACTTGCGCGGGGAAATGAAGAATTCATGGGAATCACGCTGGATTTGTCCGGCGCTCGCGCCAGAACGTCTTATTCCTGAATGACTTGCGGGCGCGACGCGAATTGCCGTGAAGTGAAAAGATCGTGTCGGTGATAGCACAGATTGGCTGCCAAGATCGGGCCCGAAAACACTTGGATAAGATCGGCATGAGCCGGTAGTACTTATACAGATGCTGAATACCTGCATTGAGGATCCAATGGCGACGGCAAAAGAGTTTATCGTTCGAAGCGCTTTGTTGTCGGAAGGGGCTGCCCTGACGGATGGGCAGCTACTCGACTACTTCGTGAGTCGACGCGAGCCAGCTGCTCTCGAGATGCTTGTGCGCCGGCTTGGACCGATGGTCTGGGGCGTTTGCCATCGCATCCTTCAAAACCAACACGATGTCGAGGACGCCTTTCAAGCGGCATTCCTCATTTTTGCTCGCAAAGCGCCATCGATCAATTGCCGAGCAAAAGTTGCCGGCTGGCTCTACGGCGTGGCCTACCACACTGCCCTCAAAGCCAGGACTATGAAGGCGAAACGGAAGCAGCGGGAGACGCAAGTAATCAATGTGCCGGAACCGGCAGCGCGGGAATGCGGCGACTTAAGTGATCTGCTCCCGTTGCTGGATCGAGAGTTGTCGCGCTTGCCAGAGAATTATCGCGATGTCGTCGTGCTCTGCGAACTCGAAGGGAAATCGCTCAAGGAGGCGGCTCGGGAACTTCGCGTTCCGCAAGGAACCGTAGCCAGCCGTTTGGCACGGGCGCGCGCGATTCTGGCGAAAAAACTGACACGGCGCGGTCTGGCGGTGTCGAGCGCGGCGTTGGCCATCGCCGTCTCGCGGAACGCGGCCAAGGCGTCAGTCCCGGGTTCCGCGCTTTCTTCCACGATTAAGGCCGTAACTCAAATTGGGTCCGGGGAGTCGGTGGCTGGTCTGATTTCCGCAAAGGTCGCCATCTTGACGGAGATAACCATGAAAAGCTTGTTGCTTGCGAAACTCCAGGTCGCCGCGACGGTCATGCTGTTGCTCGCATTGACCGGGTTCGGCGCTAGCTGGTTGCTTCTGCCGACGAGGGCCGATGAGCCGCCGAAGCAAGCCCAGGCCGGCGACAAACCCGCGGCGAAACCGGAGAAAGATCGAGCTGTCAGCGACCTTGTAACGAAAGCTGCCAATGCCCTGGGCGGTCGCGACAAGGCTGCCCGCCTCCGCGAAGTGAAGGTCAAAGGCAAGTGCTACGTTCGCGAGGGCGATAACGTCTTGGACTTGGACTCCGAGGCATCAATCAAGAATCTCGACAAAGTTCGGGTTGAGAGCAGCACAACAGTAGACGGCGCAGCGCATCAGTCAACGATGGTGATGACGGAGGACAAAGGTTGGGAGCGCAGCACCATGGTCAAGGACGTCATCGACACGCCGAAAGACGAACTCGCCATGATGCAATCGCTGCTTCTGGCGTTCCTCGCTCCCGGCAACCCGTCGGCTTTGTTGGATCGAAAAGACCTGACGCTGGCTCACGGCGGCGAAGCTAAGTTCCGCGACACGCCCGTCGAAGTGCTGCGAATCAGCCGCAAGGACCGGCCCGACGTGACGATTCATTTCGATTTGAAGACCGGTTTGCCGGTCGAGAGTGAGACGCGATTCAAGCAACCCAACGACGGTCCCGAGCAACTCATCAGCCTTCTTTTTTCCGATTTCAAGGAAGAGGACGGCGTCAAGTATTACAGCAGGATCAAGGTTCTGCGCGACGACAAATTGATGGCCGAAATCGAAATCACCGAACTCAAACCCGGTGCGAAGATCGATGCCAGCACATTTGAAAAACCGTAAGGCTCGGGACCGAGTCTACTCGATCGGCAGCGCCTTGATGACGACTGCGGTCATGTCGTCGAGCTGACCGCGGCCGCCGACAAAGGTTCGCACGGCCTCGTACACTTCCGCCGCGATCTCCCGCGCGAGGCGGCGCCGGTGGGTTCGAACGATGTCGAGAAGGCGCGTCGCGCCGAAGAGCGGGCCGTCCTTGTAGTGGGCCTCCAGGATCCCATCGGTCAGCAGCAGAACGATATCGCCCGCTTCCAGGGCGAGAGGCGGCGCGGACGGGAAATCGCCGTCCGGCAGAACCGCCAGCGGCATGGCCGTGCTGGGGAGCAATGCCTTGACCGCTCCGGCGGCATCGAAAACGTAGCCGGTCGGGTGGCCGGCGCTCACGTACGTGAGAGTCCGCGCGGCGGGGTCGATACGGACGAGGAGCAAGGTGGCGAAGCGATCGTCGGGCACGTCGCTGGCCAGGGCGCGGTTAAGGAGACTAACAATCTCGCCGATGTCGCTGTGCGTCGCCAGGAAGGCGCGGAGGTAGGCGCGAGTCTCGGCCATCACCAGGGCGGGGCCGAAGCCGTGGCCGCTGACGTCGGCGATCACCACCGCCAAGCTCCCATCGCGAAGGGGCAGGTAGTCGAAGTAATCTCCGCCCGTCGCCTCGGCCGGACACGCGACTCCACTGATGTCGAATCCGCCCACGGGCAAAGGGGCGGCCGGAAAGAGTTTCTGTTGAATCTCCCGGGCGATGCGGATCTCCTGCCGAAGGCGCTCCGCCTCAAGCCGCTCATTCACCTCGGCGAGCTGCCGCTCGTACTCGCGCTGCTCAAGAAAGCGCAGAAGTTCGCCCTGCCGTCGGACCTCTTCGGTCTTGCGGAAGATGTCCGCGAAAACGCTTACCTTCGAACGGAGTACCTGGGACACGATCGGTTTGCAGAGGTAATCGACGGCTCCCAGCGCGTAACCGCGAAAGACATGCGGTTCGTCGCCCGCGAAAGCCGTCAGGAAGATGATGGGCGTTCGCTGGGAACGACCCCGTTTGCGAATCAGTTCGGCCGTCTCGAGGCCATCCATGCCCGGCATGCGCACGTCCATCAGGATCAGGGCGAAGTCTTCGCGGAGGACGCGGCGCAGAGCCTCCAACCCAGATGTCACGCCGACCAATTCGAGGTCCATTCCGGTCAGAGTCGCTTCGAGGGCAAGCAGATTCGCCGGCTCGTCATCAACGGCCAAGATCCTGACGGGCGGGGTGTTAACCGACACTGATTGAGCCGCGCCGCTTGCAGGTTGCGCAACCGCTGCCGGGGCAGGGGTTTCGAGGGTGAACATGCGCGGTTTCTCCGAGGCGTTCGCGGCGCTGGCGGGAGGACAGTCGCGTTGTCGTGTCGGTCACGAGTCCGGTCGCGGGTCCGTCGCGGTCGCCCAAGATTCCGACCAAGGCGGCGAGCCGAGCCACAGGGAGGTCCGCGTCTCAGCGAAGCACATTCAATGCCAATGTTGCGAATCGCGGCCGGCACGCCGAAGCAAGAAGATCACGCCGCCTGTTTTCAAGCGGAAGATACAGCGCGCGGCGTTGACCGATGTGTCAGCGAGCGCGTAAAAGGATCGCTCGCTGACATCCGCGAGCTCGCACCTTGAATTGGCGATAAAGGCGATTTTGACGGTTTTGAACAAGATGATTAGTAAGTGCGCTAAAGACCACTCTCGGGGCTTGACTTGGGTTTGCGGAGCGGCGAGCGTGGCGTGCCTTTCTTTTCCCGCCACCCTTCACCCTCGACCCCCGACCCTGTCATTTCCCGGCTGTGACCGGTAGGTCGGCGAGTTCTTCCTTGACGGCGGCGTAATGGCTGGGTTCCATGCTGAAGCTGGCGGTACCGCTAGTGGAGTTGCGCAGTTCGGTGGTGTAGCCGAAGAGTTCGGCAAGCGGGACGTAGGCGACGAGTTGGCAGCGGCCTTTGTCCATGCTGGTGTCGAGGATTTCGCCGCGGCGGCGGCTGACGTCGCGGGTGAGGTCGCCGAGGTACTGGGCTGGCGAGACGACCACGACTTTCATGATCGGCTCGAGCAGGGTGATGCCGGATTGGGCCTGGGCGTCGCGGAAGTTCTCCATCGCCGCCAGACGGAAGGCGTCCTGCGATGAATCGACGTCGTGGTATTTGCCGTCGGTCAGGCTTACCATGATATCGACGCAGGGGAAGCCGTACTTGGCGCCCTTGCGGCAGCCGTCGCGGAACCCGTCCTCGATGCTCGGGATGTATTCGCGCGGGACGACGCCGCCGAAGATCTTGTCTTCGAAGTAAATGTTGTTCGGGTCCGGCTTCTCCTCTTCTTCCCCCAACTGATCGTTGATGTCGGCAATCCGCTCCTTGGTCAGCGGCTCGTACTCCATGTAGATAACTGCGTATTTGCCGCGACCGCCGGATTGCTTGATGTACCGCGTTTCCAGTTTGACTGGCTTCGAGAGCGTCTGGCGATAAGCCACCATGGGCCGGCCGACGCTCACCTTGACGCCCTGATTGCGCTGAAGTTTGTCGACCGATACTTCGAGGTGCAATTCACCCATGCCGCTGAGGATGAGCTGACTAGTCTCCGGATCGGTCTTGCAGCGCAAGGTCGGGTCGTCGCGTACGAGTTTGCCAATGGCGTCGGCAAGTTTCGTTTCGTCGCTGTTGCGATCGGGGATCAGGGCCTGCGAGATCACCGGTTCAGGGAAGCGAATCTCCTCGAGAACGACCGGCTGTTCGTGCGAGCAGAGCGTGTTGCCGGTGAATGTTTGCTTCAAGCCGACCACGGCGACGATTTCGCCCGGCCCGGCAACGTCGAGTGCATCGCGTCGGTCGCCCATCATGCGGAAGATGCGAGCAACGCGCTCGTCTTTGCCGCTGGTCGCATTCAGAACGTCGTCCTTCGGTTTCAATTGACCCGAATAAATGCGGACATAGACCAGGTCGCCGGTCGATTCGCTGACGGTCTTGAAGGCCAGGCCGGCGAAAGGCTCATTGGGATCGGGCCGACGATCGACTTTGGTCTTTTCCTTGACGCGGCCGGCGGTCGTGCCGTGCACGGCGCCGCGATCGGCCGGCGACGGCAGGTAATCGACGACGGCGTCGAGCAGGAGTTGAATGCCGTGGAAAGTCTTCGCCGAACCGCAATGCACCGGCGTTATTTTGTTGGCGAGCGTGCCGACGCGAATCGCGTGCCGCAGCGTCGCCTCGGGAATCTCTTTGCCCTCGAGGACCAATTCCGTGAGATGATCGTCGCCAAGCGTGGCCGCGTCGAGCAATTTGTGGCGGTAGTCGTCGGCCGTCGCCTTGTACTTCTCCGGGATCGCTTCGAAGCTGTAGCGGACGTTCTTTGGGTCGGTCGGGTCTTTCTTGACGAACTTCATGCGAACGACATCGATGATGCCTTCGAATTCGCCCGACTGACCGGCTGGGATCGTGCAAATCGCCGGCACGCAACCGAGCTTCTCTTTCATCTGCTCGATGCAGCCCTCGAAATCGGCGCCCATGCGATCGAGTTTGTTGATGAAGGCGAGGCGCGGCACGCGGTGCTTGTTGGCCTGGAACCAGACCGTCTCCGACTGCACTTCGACGCCGCCGACCGCGCAAAAGACGCACACGCCGCCGTCGAGAACGCGCAAGCTGCGCTCGACTTCGGCCGTGAAATCGACGTGGCCCGGCGTATCGATAATCGTAATCGGGTTCTCGCCCCAATCGATGCAGACCGCGGCGCTATTGATCGTGATGCCCTTGGCCTTCTCGAGCGGATCGAAGTCGGTGGTGGTGTTGCCGTCATCGACGTCGCCAACTTTGTGCTTGGAGCCGCTGAAATAGAGGATGCGCTCCGTGGTTGTCGTTTTGCCGGCGTCCACGTGGGCGATGATGCCGATATTTCGCAGTTTTTCGAGCATGGCTCCGGGCCGGTCGAGGTTCTCCCAAGCGACCGGTCTGAGAATCAAAGCGGACACGACAAGCGACACGCTCGCCTGCCGCGATCTCCCGGAAGCGAATTCCGTGCGAGATCGGATCAATAATGCTGCCGTATGGATTGGCCGGGTTCAGGCCGTCCGCGAGGCGATGATCGAAGACCGATCAGCCCGCGCATCTCTCAGCAGCGCTTGGACGAAACAAGATCAGGCGAACCCGGTTTGCGATCATGTTGCTGGAGAGCCTTTTTCTCGGATGTCAAGAAAATAATCTACCATTTCTCCGGATTTCGTCCAGAGCGCAAGTCGCGAAGGATTGATGAAATCGGCGCGAAGCCGGCGCTCAGAAACAAAAGCAGCGGCTGTTCCGCCGCTGCTCGTTTCCAGGGAGCCTTTTCTCTCCAGCCCCGTCAGCCTATTCTACGGCCCCGGTCAAGCAAAGAGAGCTGACGGCGCAGATGCCCGCGCGATGGCGATTGAGCGGCCTGTGCAGCCCGTAAACTTCGATTCGGCCGGAAAATATGCTTGAAACCGCTGCTCAATCCGTTCATGATAGACAGTAAGTTATCCCGATCTTCCTGGTTTTCTCGTGACTGAATCGTGCCGCGGCGGCGCCGACCGTTCGTTCCTGCCATTCACTTTCTCTGTGCGCGCTCTGGAAAACTCGTCGAACCCGATGATGGAGATTGCCTCGCATGGCTAAGGCCAACCGTGATTTCACAGACATTCTGATCCGCAACGGCGTCGTCAGCAGCGACCAGATCGAGGAAGCCCGGGGGCTTGCCACTTCCACCGGCATCAAATTGCCGGAGGCCATCATCAAGCTGAATTACGGCTCACCCGAAGAGGTGATGAGGGCGATCGCCGAGCAACACAGCCTCGAATTCGTCAGCCTCACCGACCTGACCGTGCCGCCGTCGGTGGTGGAAATGGTGCCGGAGAGCGTGGCGCGCGAGAACCGCGTCATGCCTATCTCGGCCGATGGCAACGTGCTGAAAATCGTCACCAGCGAGCCTGATAATTACGAGGTGCTTCAAAAGTTACAGTTCATTCTCAACAAGGATATTCAGCCCGTCCTCGCCGACCGCGAACAAATCGTTGCCGCCATCAACCGCCATTACGGTCAGACGGAAACCGAGTCCGTTGACTCGATGATCGCGGAATTCACCGATACACAGATCGAATTCACGGAAACCGAAGCAACCGCGGCGGCACTGTCCAATGTCGAGGAGAGCGACGCGCCGGTCGTCAAACTCGTCAACCTGATGATTCAAGAAGCGATCACGCTGAGGGCTTCTGATATCCATGTCGAGCCATTCGGCGACCGAGTGCGAATTCGTTATCGGATCGACGGTATGCTTGCTGAGCGCGACAGCCCGCCGCGACGGCTCCTACCAGCGATCAATTCCCGCATCAAGATCATGGGAAGTATCGATATCGCCGAGAAACGACGGCCTCAGGACGGCCGAATCAAGATGACCGTTCACGGCAAGCACTTCGACCTTCGCGTCAGCGTGTTGCCGTCCGTTCACGGCCAATCGATTGTGATGCGTATACTTGACCGCAGCAACATTCAGGTAGGAATTCGCGATCTCGGATTCGGTGAAGAAGACTTCGCCCGCTTCCAGCAAATCATTAAAAGGCCCAATGGCATCTTCCTAGTCACTGGGCCGACCGGCTCAGGCAAGACCACGACCCTTTATGCCGCTTTGAACGAGCTTAATCGTCCCGATCGAAAGATCATCACGGCAGAGGATCCGGTAGAGTATTACTTGCCAGGTATCAATCAGGTCGAGGTGAAACACAACATTGGCCTCGATTTCGCGCGCATTATCCGTGCAATGTTGCGGCAAGCGCCGAATATCATTCTCGTCGGTGAAATCAGAGATAAAGAGACCGCTGAAATCGCTGTACAAGCTAGTTTGACAGGACACTTAGTTTTTTCTACACTTCATACGAACGATGCGCCCAGTGCAATCACCCGGTTGGGCGATATTGGTGTGCCTCCTTTTCTGATCGCGAGTTCAGTGATAGCCATCATGGCTCAGCGTCTGGTGCGCGTCAATTGCTCGAAATGCAAAGAGCCATACAAGCCGCCGGAGACAGAGTTGGAGGCTGCTGGGATCACGGCAGAAGAGGCGTCCAAGGCGACTTTCCTGAGAGGTAGGGGCTGCAATCACTGCCACCAGAACGGCTACCGCGGGCGGCTCGGTATTTTCGAGCTTTTGAAGATGACTTCCGCGATCCGGGAAATGACATTTAATCGTGAACCAACTCAGCAGATCCGCCGGATTGCACGCAGGAACCAGATGCGAACATTGCTGGAAGATGGTGTGCAGAAAGCTCTTAAGGGAATCACAACCCTCGAGGAAGTCCTGAGCATTTGCCACCACGAGGCCGAAACTCGCGAAAAGGAAAGCCACTACCTGTAATCCGCTCGTCAAAGCGTTCTCCGCGATCAAAACAAGCGGCATTGCTCGACGGACAAATGGCCTCGAGCATGTCGGAAGCTCGGCCTTGGTTGCCGAACACGGACGATTGAACTCCTTTGACGATCCTTTATTCGATTGGACTTGCGGGCGCATCGATTAACTCACCGCATCTCCTAAGTGTTAAATTAAATCATCATAAACTTGATCTATTAACTGAATTATTAAGACAGAATCGATTTAGCGCGAGAGGTGAGAAGGCAGTCGGGGCGACAAAGAGCTTCGATAGACGGGATCAATCCCATTTTCAGGGCAATTATTTGACTGGCACCGTTAGCCGCCAAAGAATGCGAACATACCCCGGTCGGGCATGCGCGCAAAACCGGTTGGGGGAGGTCCCTGATCGCCAGGGGCAAAACGGGCCAGCCCAGTGAGGTACCGCTGTGGCAGGACAAGTCTTAATGGAAAAGCTGTTGACCACGGTCATACAGCTTAAAGCAAGCGACATCCACATCAGTGTGGGTCAGCCGCCCGTCATCCGGCACCATGGCCGCATGCGCAAACTCGATACCAAGGTGCTCGACTCCGACGATACCACCGCGCTGATGAAGTCGATTACCCCCGATCGTTGCCAGCAAGAGCTTCAAGAAAAAGGAGGCGCCGACTTCGCCATCGAATTCATCGATGGCTACCGATTCCGCGTCGCTCTTTTCAAGCAAAAGGGCACGATCGGCATCGTGCTGCGGCGCATTCCGAGCCAGTTCCTGTCGTTCGAACAGATCGGCATGCCCGACGCGATCCGTTCGCTCATCGTCAAGCCGCGCGGTCTGATCCTCGTCACCGGCCCGACCGGCTCCGGCAAGACGACGAGCCTGGCGTCGATGGTCAACTTCCTGAACGAGAACTACGACCGGCACGTCATCACGCTCGAAGATCCGATCGAGTATTACCACAAGCACAAGAAGTGCACTGTCAATCAGCGCGAGATCGGCGTCGACTGCCCGAGCTTCAAGGAAGGTATCCGCCGGGCTTTGCGTATGGATCCCGACATCATCATGGTCGGCGAAATGCGCGACCTGGAAACGATCCACGCCGCCATCGAAGCGGCCGAAACGGGCCACATTGTCTTCGCCACGTTGCACACGTCCGGGGCTGCCAGCACGATCAACCGTATCATCGACGTGTTCCCCAAGGAGCAACAGGACCAGGTCCGCACGCAGCTTTCGACCGCCTTGATCGGCGTGTTGTCGCAGGGCATCCTGCCACGCAAGCCGGAAGGATTGGTGGCGGCATTCGAGATGATGGTCGTCACGCCCGCCATCCAGAACCTGATCCGCGAGAACAAGGTCTACCGTATCGACTCCAGCATCCAGACCGGCCGCAAGCATGGTATGTTTTTGCTGGACGAAAGTTTGTTCCGCCTCTGGAAGGACGGCGTCTGCGAGAAGGAAGAGGTTTTGCTGAAATCGAGCAAACCGGCCGAACTCGCCGCCAAGATCGCCGCCGCCGAGCGCGGCGCCTTCGATGAAGACGACGAGGAATACGAGGACGAAGAGGACGAAGACGAAGAGGAAATGGACGAGAACGAGAAGCACGAGGACGAAGAGAAAGAAGATGAGGAGGACGAAGAGGACGACCGCCCGCGCCGCGGCCGCCGTTGAGTAACGCGACAGTCGGCCGCTCTTGTTGCCGCCGGCGGTTCCTTGAATCCGAATCCCTCATCGAGAATAAGCAATGTCCACTCCGAACCCGAAAGACCCGAAGAAACCTGCGGCCGGCATAGCCCCAGCCGTGAAGAAGCCGGACGGCGCCAAGCTGTCAGCGCAATCCGGGGTCAAGTCCGCGCCCAAGCCAGCCCCCGCCGCCAAGCCCGCTGCGGCCGCTAAGCCCTCGGACAAGCCCGCAGCCGCCCCAAAGAAGAAAGAAAAGACTTGGTCCGCCGAAGGCGGAAGCCGCAAGATCGGCCAGATCATGGTCGATCTCGGCTTCATCGACGAAGGCCAACTCTGGGACATCCTCGAAGAAGCGCGGACCAACGGCGTTCGCGTTGGCCAGGTTGCCCTCGGTCGCGGCCTAGTCAACGACGATCAATTGCTTCAAGCCGTCGCCGAACAAGCCGGCCTCCAGGTCGCCAACCTGGAAGACGAGAAGCCGAGCCCGCAGGCGATTTCGATGGTCCAGCAGACCATGGCCGAGGTCTACAAGATCCTCCCGCTCAAGTTCGAGAACGGCATCCTGACCGTCGTCATGTCCGATCCGAACAACCTGCAAGCCCTCGACGACCTGCGGAACTTCCTGGGCATTCAGCAGGTCCAGGCCGTGCTGTCCCAGCCCCGTCAAATCGAAGAAGCGATTGCCAAGGCCTATTCCGGCAAAGAAGACAACATCGCTTCGCTGATTGCCGAACTCAATGCCGACAGCAGCTTGCAGGTCAATCGCCGCGAGACCAGCATCGACCTCGAGAGCTTGACGGAAATCGCGGAAGCAGCCCCCGTCCGCAAGCTCATCAATATGGTGCTGCTGATGGCCATCCGCGACCACGCCTCGGACATTCACTTCGAGCCGTTCGAAGACGAGTACAAGATGCGCTATCGTTGCGACGGCATCCTGTACGAAATGGTGCCGCCGCCGCGCCATCTCGCCATGGCCATTAGCTCACGTATCAAGGTCATGTCGAACCTCGACATCGCCGAGCGCCGCCTGCCGCAGGACGGCCGCATCGAGTTGAACGTCGGCGGCAACGCGGTCGATCTGCGCGTCAGCGTATTGCCGACCATGTTCGGTGAGAGCGTCGTCATCCGCGTTCTCGACCGCACGGTGGTCAGCCTTGACCTGACCAAAGTCGGCTTGGACGCGCACATGCTCGAGCAGTTCCGGACCCTGATCCACAAGCCCAATGGCATCACGCTCGTGACCGGGCCGACCGGCGCCGGCAAGACGACCACGCTCTACTCGGCGCTAAACGAATTGAACGTCATCACCGACAAGCTGATCACGACCGAGGACCCCGTCGAGTACGAAATTGACGGTATCATCCAGTGCCCGATCAACCACGAAATCGACCTGACCTTTGCCCACGCCCTCCGTTCCATCTTGCGTCAGGATCCCGACATCATCCTCGTCGGCGAGATCCGCGACCTCGAAACGGCGCAGATCGCCGTGCAGGCGTCGCTGACCGGCCACATGGTGTTCAGCACGCTCCATACCAACGATGCCGCTAGCACGATCACCCGTCTGCGCGACATGGGCGTCGAGCCGTTCCTCATCACCGCGACGCTCGAAGGCATCCTGGCCCAGCGGCTGGTGCGCAAGATCTGCACCAGTTGCCGCGAAGAGTTCACGCCGTCGGCGGAAATGCTGATGGAGTTGTCGCTGAAGCAGGCAGACGTTAAGGGCAAGAAGTTTTATTACGGAGCGGGCTGCGAGAAATGCAACAACCTCGGCTTCCGCGGCCGTTCCGGAATTTTCGAGATGATCATCATGGACGACGAGCTGCGCGACCTGATCAGCGGCGGCGCCTCGACCGACGCCCTGCGCAACCACGTCCGCAAAAGCGGCGTTCCCGCCCTGCGCGATGCAGGTATGGCGGCTATCTATAACGGCCTCACGACGATCGAGGAGGTCGTCCGCGAAACGATCATGGAATCGGACTCCTGAGAGCAAGGTCAAAAGGTAAAAGGAAAAAGGCGAAAAGAAAAAGCCAGGCCGGACGAGCGGCAGAGACACTCGGAATATAAGCGATCACCTAGTTCCCGGAAGGGGGAGATATGCCGACCTTCAAGTTCGAGGCGATGGACACGACCGGCGAAGAGGTCAAGGACCAGGTCGAAGCCATCAACGAGGAAGAAGCCCAACAGAAAATCAAGCAGATGGGCTACTTCGTAACCAAGCTCACGCAGCTTGGCCAGGCCGCCGGCAAGGGCAAAGGCAAGAAGAAACGCCGCAAGAAGAGCAAGTCGTTCACGATCGGCGGCGTCTCCGGCAAGAAACTTTGTACCTTCACGCGCCAGTTCTCGACGCTCCAGGACGCCGGCTTGCCCGTGCTCCGCAGCCTCAAAATCCTCGAGAACCAGATGCGCCCCGGCGTGCTCAAGAACGCCCTGATCGACGTCGTCGACGACGTCGAGTCCGGCAGCACGTTGTCCGAATCGATGGGCAAGCACCCCAAAGCCTTCGACCGCCTCTACGTCAACATGGTCAAGGCGGGCGAGGCCGGCGGCGCTCTCGAAGTCATCCTTCAGCGCCTTGCCGACTTCAAGGAAAAGAGCCAGTCGCTCAAGCGCAAAGTCATCGGCGCGATGGTCTACCCGTGCGTGGTCATCCTCGTCGCCGTCGCCATCCTCACCTTCATCATGGTGTCGATCATTCCGAAGTTCAAAAAGATCTTCGACGATTTCGGCTTCCCGCTGCCCGAAATGACCAAGATGCTCATCGACATCTCGATGTGGTTCGCCGACTACTGGTGGGTCTTGCCGCTGTTCCCGCTCGGCCTGTGGCTGCTTGTGAAACTCATCTGCCTGAGCCGGACCGGAAGGTACGCCGTCGACTGGGTCAAACTCCACATACCCATCATCGGCAAGATCATCGAAAAGACGATCGTCGCGCGCACGATGCGTACGCTGGGCACGCTGGTCGCCTCCGGCGTGCCGATCCTGGAGGCGCTTTCCATCGTGAAGGAGACGGCCAACAACGCCGTCTTCGAGACCTGCTTCCAGCGTGTCTACGAGTCGATCCGCGAAGGCGAGTCGATCGCCGACCCGATGCGCGAAAGCCGCCTCGTGGACGACATGGTCGTGAACATGATCGAGGTCGGCGAAGAGACCGGCGACCTCGACACAATGCTGTACAAGATCGCCGATTTCTACGACGAGGAAGTGGACACGCTGGTGAAGAGCCTCATCAGCCTGCTCGAACCGATCATGATCGTGTTTTTGGGCGGAATCATCGGTTTCATCGTCGTGGCACTGTTTTTGCCGCTAATCAAGCTGCTCGAAGGCTTGAGCAAAGGCTAGAGCCAGAGACCATTTATCCTTGTGGGCTGGGGGCGATCGCTCCCAGCCCACCGCGAACACTCTCACGGAGACCGAATCATGCGACGGCGTCAAGGGTCAGAGCGATTGCGTCGGCCGGGCTTCACGCTGATCGAATTGCTGGTGGTGATCGCGATCATCGCCATCCTCGTCAGCCTCACCGCCGCCGCCGTGATGAAAGCCAGACTCAAGGGCTACGAAGTGCAAAATCGTAACTACATCTCGCAGCTAACCACTTCGATTCAGGGCTTCGCGTCCAAAACCGGAGTCGATTTTATCCCCAGCACGATCGTGCTCAGAAACGATCTCACCAAGTACAACCTGGGGGTGCAAACGGACGCCGCTTCGCTGGCCTATTTGAAGCGCCTTTGGCCGCGATTGGGACAATCGACGGGGAATGTGATTAATTGGTGTCCAAACGATGCGGGCGCTACGTCGAACAGCGCCTACGCATTGCAGGGCGACCAGTGTCTGGTGTTTTTCCTGGGTGGGATTCAAGGGACCAATGCCAACGGCGTTAATACTTGCATCGGCTTTTCGACCAACGCGACCAATCCGATGCTGACAACCGGCGCCTTCAATGCACCGTATTTCGATTTTCCGGCGAGCCAACTGTTCACTGTGCCGTCGTCAAATGAGAACTTGCGGTCCAGTTTCTTTTACACGTTCGTGGATCCGTATGGTTCGCCGTACGCTTATTTCAGTTCGCGCGGCGGCGCCGGCGGGGTCAATAACGCCTACGCAGCGGATTGTTCGTTGTTGCCTTCGACGAACGGCAACGGCACGTTCGTCGGCTTCATCAACATGCTCCCGTACCAGCGCGTGCCGGCGACCAATCAGCAGACCAATTTCTTCAACCCGCAGGGGTTCCAGATCATCTCGGCCGGCTATGAATCCGCTTTTGATACCAACGGAGTCTGGGATTACAAATCCGGCCAGCCGTTTCTTGCTGCGAACATGCCAGGCTACAATTCGATGACGAATTTTAGCCAATTCATTCTCGGAGCGGGCAACCCATGAGGAGGCGCGACATGATTCGAACGACTCCGCCTGGGCCGCGGCGCTCCGGCTTCACGCTGATCGAGCTGTTGGTCGTGGTGTCGATCATCGCCGTGCTCGCGGCGCTCGGGGCCGGCGCGTACTTCCGCGTCCGCGTGTCGCAACAGGAAAAGGCGACCGAGACCACGCTCGGCAAACTTCAAAGCGAATTGGATCTGCAATGGCGCTCGATCATCGACAACTGCAAGGAAGATTACGTCAACGGCTCAATCTCGTCCGCCGCGATTTCGCTCGCTGGCGAGACGTCGGCCAATCGCCGCTCGCTCGTCATTTGGACGAAGATGAAAATGAAGGCCGAGTTCCCGCAGAACTTCTACGAGGCGGTCGTTTGGCCGACCACGGTCCAAGGCATACAGGTGAAATCGTCGTTCTATCGCCCGCTGGCGGCAGCCGGCGTGAAAGCGCTCGATCCGAACAATCCTACCAACGCCGCCGTGATGACGCCGACGCGGCAACTACAAGAATCGGCCGTATTGTTTTACATCGCCCTGACCCAGGGCCGGCGCGGAAACGTCAAATTCAACCCCAACGAACATCTTGGTCCGCACGCCGTGGGCCAGATCGCACTCGCGCCCGATCCGAATAACCCGGGCGTGACCGCCAACTTCAACGTCTTCATGGATTCCTGGGGCAATCCGATCTACTTCATTCGTTGGCCGCTGGGCATGGCGACGACGACGGACCTGAACCTGCCGCCCTACCAGCAATTGAACGCGTCGAATCAGCCGTGCGATCCAGGCGACCCGGAGCGAACGTTTTACGATGCTGATTGGGCCGGTTCGACTCTGCCGAACGCATTGACGTCGGTGATGGGCTACGCGACTCAAAGTCCGCCGCTGGTGCCGCCGCTGCTCACGAATCCGAATCCGCCGCTGAACTTGACCGCGGTCATCTTCTCGGCCGGGCGCGACGGCATTCCGGGGATCGATGCGTTTTACGGCATCGATCCAAGTGCCCCCGCGGGCAGCGAGAACGACAACGTCTATGCCTACCGGGTCAAAGGCCCAGGACGAGGGAACAACTGACATGACCAGAACACCTCGAAATACGCGTCGCGGCTTCACGCTGCTCGAATTGCTGGTCGTCATGGCCCTGATCATGGTGTTGGCATCGCTTGCCTTGGTGTTCTCGCCGCGAATGGCGGAAGACCAGCGCTCAGTGCGGGCAGCCGACATGACCGCCGGCTGGCTGCTGGTCGCCAAGCACCGGGCGGTGCGCGATCAGCAGGCGCGGGGCGTGCGGCTTGTCCCCAGCCAAGACATGCTCAACAACAGCGGAAATACCTGGGTCAAGGAGATGGTTTACATCGAACGGCCCGTCGATTACCGCGGCGGAACCCTGACGACGACGATCCCCGCGGGCGTTACGGTTCCCGCGCCGTGGAACCTGCCCCAATATAAGGGCTCCGCCGTATTCATTACGGGGAAAGACTTGACCAACGGTGGCCCGCCCAACCAACCGATCGTCGGCGACGTCGCGAATTATCAAATGCGCGACTATCTGGTCTTAGATAAGCTGGAACCCATACCGTACAACACGCACCTGATCTACCAGGAGACGTATTATCCGGCAGCTGGCGGGACTTTGCTCCTGCTGGCGAACTCGGCTGGAACGTTGCCGAGTGTGTTCAACTCAGGCGTGCCCTTCAACGGATTGGCGAGCACGGAATTCCGCTTCGTCCGCTCGGCGCGGCCGATGGCCGGCGAACCAGTGCTGCAACTGCCACGCGACATGATCGTCGATTTGAACCCGAACATCGCGCCCTCGGGCCCGGCGCCCGGCGGCGGGCCGTCGTTTCTTTCCGCGCTCTCCAATCCGCCCCCTTTCCCGGTGGACGCTTACGACATTATGTTCAATCCCGGCGGACAGGTAATTGGGAGCAACGCACTCAATGGCAAGATCATTCTTCGCGTCCGGAATTCGTCGCGGCCCTCGACCGACGGCGATCAGCTTTACGTCGTCGTTTATACCGCGTCCGGACTGATCGCGACGCATCCGGTGAACATGACGGTCAATGGCGGGACCGGCACGCTGCTGTCGCCCTATAGCTTCCTGCTGGATGGTAATAGCTCGGGCTTCTGAGCTGAATAGGAAGGTGATGACATGACCCAACGACCCGGCGTCTCCTTGATGGAAGTGCTGATCGCGATGTTCGTGATGACCATCGGTCTGCTCGGCGTGCTGTCGCTGTTCCCGCTCGGGGCCGTGCGCATGGCGCAAGCCATGAAGGACGACCGCTGCGCTACCATCAACAACGACATCGCCTCGAACATGCGCTGGGTGTGGGAAGATGAAGTGAACCCGACGTCGCACCCAAACGGGCTTTACCCTCAGCCGGGCAACCCCGCAAACGCAAATTTCAATGGTGATGCTCCCGGACCAATCGTGCCCCCCCCGAACCCGAATCTGTATATCCATTACGATGCGCTGTTCAACGCGCGCGTCAATGTGAATTATGCTTGGAACCCGGATTTGAATGTTCCCGCCGGGACGACGGGTTCGATTCCAGCGGCATACCGATCGACGACTCCGGCCTTGATCCCTTCCGTGACTGGGATTCGAACCGGACCAAGCTACCCGGTCTTCGTCGATCCGATCGGCTGGAACAGCAACAACGTCAACGTTACGAACCCAGGCCAAAAGTATTGGATCGGCGGAAATACCAGCTGCATCCCGAGGCGCAGCCTGCGCCGCATCGAATGGGCGTACGTTGCGAACCAGGGCTACATCGCCCAGTATACAAACGCCACAACGCCGTCCAGCCTATTGCTCCGCGAGCGCTATTTCGTTCATCAGGACGACATTGGATTTGGATTGGACGGGACCCCGGTCAATGGCTTGGGCAACGCCACGGCGGGAAGCAATAACTCGGACTTCGGTGCGACAGTTGGTTTGCAAAACATGGCGCAACAGGTTCAGCGCGATGGCCGCTACAACTGCGCCTTGATGATCCAGTGGGAGGACCGCAGCAACGTTCAGTACCAGAATGCCGACGTGACGATCGTAGTCTATAGCGGCCGGTCGCTCGACTTGCCTAGCGCCGAAACGGTCTACAGCACGCTATTCACCAAAGGCAGCACGGAGGCACAGATCGTCTTTGGTGGCGGCACTCCGCCCAGCATCCGGAACGGAACCTGGATTCTGGATGGCACGATGACCCGGCCCAACAACAACCAATTGGTTCCCGAACCGCACGGCAATTTCTACCGGATCATCAGCGTCACGAGTGTCGACACGGTGAACGGCATCATGTACGTCGAGCTACAAACGCCGGCTCTGGCGAGCACATTCCTGCCCAGCGGCCAGCTCTACGGATTGGGCGTGGTGATGGATAACGTCGTGGAGGTTTTCCCCGGACGAAAGGTGTACGCCTCGTCCCGGCCGGTCCCATGAGTCGTAATCATCTCGCTGCGCGAGTTGAAATTCCTCACGCGAAATGTGAGGACGACAATGCGAAAAAGAGGTGATCCGATGAGATGCGCCAATAGCAAATGCGAATATCGGCCGCGACATCCGCGCGGCGGTTTCACCATCGTCGAATTGCTCGTCGCCGCCGCCGTCAGCATGCTGCTCATGGTCATTCTGACCGAGGCGTTCAAGAACGGCATCGATATGTTCCGCACGCTGCGGGCGCAAGGGCAGATGATGGAGCGCCTGCGCATGACGACGACGGCGATGCGCAACGATCTGGCCAGTTATCATTTCGATGCCGCCGCCGCATCGGGCTACGTGAGTCAGATTAACCTGAATCATAACGGCTGGGTTCCCGCCGGAAGCGTCAGCGGCGCGGATGGTTTCTTCCGCATCTGGCAGGCGCCCGACATAATCTTCAACCCCCAAGGACCGGCGAATCCGGACGGATTGCCGGCCGTGTTCGAGGGAACCGACGGCGACGGAATCCTGTTGAGCCGCGCCACGACGCACATCTTGCACTTCACCATCTGCAATCGCGAAACTTCGCCGGTCGTGGCGGCCAATAACCCCGTCGATCCGTCCTATCTGTTCCGCGTTTTGGAGCCGGCGCGCACGATTCAGCAGGGGCCCAAGTCCGCAACCTGGCCGACCAATTATGTCGATCCGCCGAATCTCCAGGAAAACGGCATTTTTGGGTCGCGCTGGGCTGAGGTTGCTTATTTCTTGTCGCCGCAAACGACCGGCAACGGCAATCTCACGAGCATCGTACCCACACCTGGCGGAAAATCGATTGGCGTTCCGCTGTTCAATTTGTACCGTCGGGTCAAAGCCGTGCTGCCCGATACCACGAGCTGGGTGCCAGCCCCGCTTTATCCGGTCCCGGCGAGCGGCGTCGGATTCGTGGAAAACCCGAAAATCAGCGCGCGCACGGATTTCGGCGGCGGCCTGGCACGAGATTACAACATCGCGTCGGACGTATCTCAGCCCGTCAACCGCATGTGCATGGGCGCCACGAACAACCCCAACAACACATACGCCGCGGGACTCATTTCGCCGAATGCGGGCCCGCCAGCGGCCGTCGCCATGGCCAGCGGCACGCCGCCAGGCAACGGCTACCATCGTTTGGTCGACGATTTGACCCTCGGTTTGAACGATCCGAGAGCGGGCGACGACCTGTTGCTCTCCGACGTGATTTCCTTCGAGGTCAAGGCGACGTGGGATTATCTCGACGATACAAATAACAACACGCCGATGGCGTTCCCTCCCAACGCAACGTACAACATTCCTGCCATCAGCGCGACTACGCCCAATAGCGATTATCCGTTCGACTATCTTCCGTTCAGTCTCATTCCGAACAATCCGAACCCTCCCACCGTCAGTAACACTGTCTTCCAGCCGGTCGCGCAGGGCGGAATTGGAGTTCGCTGTTTCGACACTTGGACAAGCATCGGCTTTTATGGCAATTTCGTTGACCCCCCGACCAATAGTGTGCACGCTTGGCAGGGCACCTCCGCGAATGGCCACCAG